>Ga0213876_10000119_pt1 | contig 85523 bp, 62 predicted proteins | sample BarmaccomBMRX_R9_FD_160113 | JGI IMG/M metagenome (GOLD analysis project Ga0213876, IMG submission 160113) | Root-associated microbial communities from Barbacenia macrantha in rupestrian grasslands, the National Park of Serra do Cipo, Brazil - RX_R9 | ecosystem: Host-associated > Plants > Roots... | reverse complement strand
CGTTGCTGACGGGCTGCGGCTTCAACCTGCGGAAGCTCTGGCACTTCTTCAAAGAACCCTTCAAGCTACAACCAGCCTGACCTTTTTCAGGGACGACTATTTAGAGCAGGCGACGCGCTGGGCCGAGAGCCGGAACTGGAAGCTCGGCGACCGCCCGCGCCACGCCGACGACCACTCGTTGGGCCAGACCTTCCTCGAACTCTACATGCTGAAAAAAGACCCGGCGAGAATCGAGCACACGCGCTCCGTCATCGACGCGATGGTCGCGAGCCCCCGGCCCGGGCGCGAAGACTGGTGGTGGTGCGACGCGCTCTTCATGGCGCCGCCGGTGCTGGCGCGGCTCTACGCCGTGACGGGCGACAAGAAGTATCTGGACTTCCTCGACGCGATGTGGTGGGACACGACCGACTTCCTTTTCGACCCCGCCGAAGGTCTCTACTACCGCGACAAGAACTACATCGGCAAGCCGGACGCGAACGGCAAGAAGGTCTTCTGGGCGCGCGGCAACGGCTGGGTGATGGGCGGCACGGTGCGCGTCCTGCAACACCTGCCGAAGAACCACCCGACGCGCGCTCGCTACGTGAAGCTTTTGCAGACGATGGCGGCCTCGGTCGCGCGCGTGCAGGGCGAGGACGGGCGCTGGCACCCCTCACTGCTCGACCCGGCGGAGGCGCCGATGCCCGAGACTTCCAGCACGGGCTTCTTCTGCTACGCCCTCGCCTGGGGCGTCAACAACGGCCACCTCGAACGCAAGACCTACCTGCCCGTCATCCGCAAGGCGTGGGCCGGCCTCCTCTCCTCCGTCAACGAAGAAGGCAGGCTCGGCTGGGTGCAGCAGATCGGCGCGGCGCCCGCCAAGACCACCGCCGACGACAACCAGGAGTACGGCTCCGGCGCGTTGCTCCTGGCCGGCAGCGAGATGCTCAAGCTGAAGTAGGCAGTAGGCAGATGGCAGTAGGCAGTGAGCCCCGGAGGGGCGAGATGTTTATAGTCCGGGACGTTTATTAATTCCCTCAGCTCCGGAGGAGCGGCATGTCACATGTCGCCCTTCACGGGGCTCGGGGTTGATTAAAACATCTATGCTATAAACATCCCGCCCCTCCGGGGCTCAACCCTAACTGCCTACTGCCATCTGCCTACTGCCTACTGTCCTTAAGATAGCGGCCGGCGAAGGTGATGAAGGTCGGCCAGTTCGGGCCGGGGAAGTGGCCGCCCGCGTGCTGGCGGAAGGCGAGGTCGCCGTCGAGCAGGGCCGTCTCGGCGGGCGGAAACTCCGCCGCCCCCAGCCCCTTCTTACCCAACAGCGCGTAGACGGGCGAGGCCGCGGCGGTCGCTAAGAACATCCCCTTCGCGTCCACCCAGCCGTCCCCCTGCTCCGTCGTGCCCGCGCCGACGAAGACCGGGCGCGGGGCGATGAGCGCGAGCAGCTCGTGCGAATCGACGGGCAGGTCTGCGGCATGCAAAGGCCCCGCGTACTTGAGAAAGTTGCCGGCCATCCAGTGGTACTCGCCCGACGCCGCGAGGTTCTCCAAAAGCTCGCCGAAGGTGCGCCGGTAAAGATTGAGCCCGCCCGCGCCCGACGAGCTGATGTAGCCGGTGGCAAAGCGCGTGTCGTACGCCATCGCCACGGCCGCCGCCTTGCCGTAGCGCGAATGGCCCGTGATGCCGACCCGCTTCGCGTCCACGTCCCTGTCAGTCTCGAAGTAGTCGAGCGCGCGGCTCGCGCCCCACGCCCACGCGCGCAGAGCGCCCCAGTCGTCGGGCCTGCGCGGCTGCCCCTTGTTGACCAGACCGATGATGCCTTTCGTTAAGCCCGCGCCGTTGTCCGCCTGGACGCTGACGGGGACGTAGCTCGCGTAGCCCCAGCCCTGCTTCAAGACCTGCTGCTGCCACGTCGGCCCCGGCGGCGGCGTGAAGCCCGGCGGCGGTTTCCAGCCCGGCGGGAAGACCCAACTCAGCTCCAACATGACGGGCACAGGGCGGGCGTCGTCGGCCGGAGTCGTCAAGGTCAGTTCTATATCAACGTTGACCTGCGGGTAAGCGGAGTTGTCAACGTGGCCGACGAGCTTCTTGACGACGACGGGCACGTCGCCGTTCTTCTCCCGGTTCGTGCTCAAGACCTCCCACTTAACACGGGGCGTCTTCAAAGGGGCGCGGCCGTAGACTTCGCGGTCGAAGTCTTCAACTATCTCCGGCCGGCGCCTCTCCCACCACGCGCGCGCGTTCATGACCCGCCGGCCGTCCTTCAAAATCAGGGGGTCGGGCAGCGGCGCCGTCGGCCCGCCCTTCGACTCGTCGTAGTTGACCGCGTTCGGCGCCGCGCGGTTGTAGCCGTCCACGCCCGGCCGCAGACGTTCAATCCCCAACAGCTTCAACATCCTTTGATGATCCTGCTCCGCAGTCAACTCGACCGGCGCAGGAAAACCCGCGCGGACGAGCGCGCGCTCGCGGAACGCCGCGAGCAGAGCGTCGTAGGCCGGCTTCTTCTTATAGTTCTCGTCGAAGGGCAGAGGCGCGCCCTTCGCGCCCTTCGTGAAGTTAGGAATCCACGTGTACTTGTCCGTGAATCCCCACGTCTGGAAGGCCTTGCATTTCGGCTGTCGCAGGCACGCGTCGGCAATGCGTCGGTAGATTTCGGCCTGACGCTTCAAGGCCGCCGCGTCGGGCTGGCCCGCGCCCGAGGGGAGGCCCACGTCCAGCTCCGTGATGTGCACCTGAACCCCGAGCGCCGCGAGCCGCGCGAGGTTCTGCTCGATGGTGGCGAGGTCTTTGGCTTCGAGGTCAACGATGTGCGCCTGGATGCCGACGCCGTCGATGGGGACGCCGCGGCTCTTAAAGTCCTTGACCATCGCGTAGACGGCGTCGGACTTCGGGTTGATGCCTTCCGTGTCGTAGTCGTTGTAGAAGAGGAGCGCGTCGGGGTCGGCCGCGTGCGCCCAGCGGAGCGCCTGCTCGACGTAGGCCGTCCCCTTCCCCTTCAGGCCGATGCCGGGCTGGTCGTACCAGACGGAGGATTCCACGCTGCCGTCGGCGAGGAAGATTTCGTTGACCACGTCCCACGCGAAGACCTTGCCCCGGTAGTGCTGCATCACCTTCGTGATGTGCTCGCGCAGCAGCTCGGACATCTGCGCGGGCGTGAAGTTTCCCTTCTCCAGCCAGCGCGGGTTGTACTCGCTCCAGGCGAGGCAGTGGCCGCGCACCTTCATTCGGTGCTGCTGCGCGAAGGCGACGAGGCGGTCGCCCGGCTCGAAGTTGAAACGCTCGCGCGTGGGGCGGATGGCGCCCCACTTCAAAGCGTTCTCCGCCGTCAGCATGTTGAACTCGCGCGCGAGCGTCGATGCATACTCCGGCTCTTCCAACAGTCTCGGATCGACGGCCGCCCCGACCAGAACGCCCGCGCGGTCTGCGTACTCGCGCAACGTCTGCCCGAGGCACGCGCCGCCGGCCGCTATTATCAAGATGAACGCGGCGGCACACAGAGTCTTCTTCAAGTTCATCCGTCTAAACCCTCCGTGTCACCTCTCGGGTATCTCCGTCACGGCGCCGGTCACGTTGAAGCGGCCGTTGACGACGCCGGTCGTGCGCACGTCGGCGTGCCCACGGAATCCGGGCTGCTTGCCGCCGACGCTCAACAGAAACTCGCCCGGCTCGACGACGCGGCGGCCGCGGTCGTCGATGACGGAGAGCTGGCGCGGGCTGATGTCGAACGAGACGCGCCGGGTCTCGCCGGGGTTGAGCCTGACGCGGCTCAGCCCCGCGAGCGACCTGATGGGGACGGGGTAGGCAGAGGCCACGTCTGTCAGGTAGAGCTGCACGACCTCCTCGCCCGCGCGCCCGCCCGTGTTCTTCACGTCGGCGGTGACGGTCAAGCCCTGTCCCGCGCGGACGCTCTTCGCGCTCAGCTTCAGGCTGCCGTACTCGAAGGTCGTGTAGGAGAGCCCGTGGCCGAACGGGTAGAGCGGCTCGCCCTTGAAGTAACGATAAGTCCGGCCCTGCATCCGGTAGTCTTCGAACGGCGGCAGTTGTTCGACGGACTTGTAGAAGGTGACGGGCAGACGCCCGGCCGGGTTGTAGTCGCCGAAGAGCACATCCGCGACTGCCGTCCCCCCTTCTTCTCCCGGATACCAGGCTTCGACTATCGCCCCGACGTTCTCGTCCGCCCAGTTGACCGCGAGCGCGCTCCCGCCGAGCAGCACGAGCACGACCGGCTTGCCGAGCGCCTGCACCTGCCTGATTAACTCCTCCTGCGGCTTCGGCAGGGAGATGTCGGTGCGGTCGCCCCCCTTAAAGCCTTCGAGCTTCACGTCCATCTCCTCGCCCTCGACCGATGGGTTGATGCCCATCACCAGCACGACCGCGTCCGCCGCGCGCGCCTTCGCCAGAGCGTCCTCGCGCAGCACGCGCTCGCCGTTCGGCGGCGCCCAGACCAGACGCGCCGAGGCGAACTGGTTCGCGTTCTCTTTGTACTCGACGCGCAGCTCGTGCGCGCGCCCGGCGTCCAGCTCGACCTCCTGCTTCAAGGTGCGCGTCCGCTGGTTGGCGAAATCCTCGACGACCGTCTTGCCGTCCAAAGTCACGCGCACGCCGCCGTTGCCGGTGAAGCCGATGGTGTACCTGCCCGACTCGGGCGCGACGAGCTGCGCCGTCCAGCGCACGGAGAAGTTGTCGGCCGGCAACTGCGGCGCGGGGGCGCCCGCGGCCCAGTTGTAATCGATCCGCGCCTCGTCGCGCGTGAGCGCGGGCTCGCCCTTCCACTCGCCGTTGGCAAAATACTCGGCCCGCAAACCCACGAAGGCCGAAGGCGGCGCCGGCATGACGAACGTGCCCGTCGGGTACATCCCCGGCGAGTAGAGAATTTTCGTCGCGGCCGAGACCTTCTCCCGTACGCCTTGCAGCGGCGTGACCGACTTCGAAGGCGTGCCGTTGTAGTTCCCCAGAAGCACCTCGGGCGCGTCGGCGTTCGGGCCGATGACGGCGACCGTCTTCAAATCCTTCTTGAGCGGCAGCGTGTCGTTGTCATTCTTCAAAAGGACGATTGACTCGCGCGCCGCGCGCAGCGAGAGCGCGCGGTGCGCGGGCGTGTCGTTCTCCGAGTATGGAATCTGCGCGTACTTCACCAACTCGGGCGGGTCGAACATGCCGAGGCGAAAGCGCGTGCGCATGAGGCGCTTGACGGCCACGTCGATCTCGGCCTCCGTGATGAGCCCGTCTTTGACCGCCTGCGCGAGCGAGCGGTACTCGCGCCCGCAGGTCAGGTCAGTCCCCGTCTTGACGGCGACGGCCGAAGCCTCCGCCTCGGTCTGCTTGAACTTGTGCCCCTTCCAAATGTCTTCGACGGCCCCGCAGTCCGAGACGACGTGGCCGCCGAAGGCCCACTCGCGCCGCAGGATGTCGAACAGTTTTTTGTTCGCGCACGCGGGCTCGCCGTCCAGGCTGTTGTAGGCGCACATCAACCCTTCGGCGTGCCCTTCGAGAATCGTCGCGCGGAAGGCGGGGAGGTAGGTCTCGCGCATGTCGCGCTCGTCAATCTTCGCGTCGAAGGCGTGGCGCTCCGGCTCCGGGCCGGAATGCACCGCGTAGTGCTTGACGCTTGAGACGACCTTCAGATACTTCGGGTCGTCGCCCTGCAAGCCCTTCACGTAGGCGACGCCGAGGCGCGAGGTGAGGTAGGGGTCTTCGCCGTAGGTCTCCTGGCCGCGGCCCCAGCGCGGGTCGCGGAAGATGTTGATGTTCGGCGACCAGAACGTGAGCCCCTTGTAGCGGCCGCGGTCGCCAAGGCGCGCGGCCTCGTGGTGCTTGGCGCGCGCCTCGGTCGAGACCACGTCGCCCACCTCGCGGACGAGTTCGGGGTTCCACGTCGCCGCCATCCCGATGGCCTGCGGGAAGACCGTGGCGACGCCGGCGCGGGCGACGCCGTGCAGCGCCTCGTTCCACCACTCGTACTCGGGGACGCCGAGCCTTTCAATCGCCGCCGCGTGGTTCATCATCTGCGAAATCTTCTCTTCGAGCGTCATCCGCGAGACGAGGTCGTCCACGCGCCGGTCGATGGGCACGCTCGGGTCGAGATAGGGCAGTTTCTTTTGCGTCTGGGTCTGCCCGGCCGCAGGCGAGACGAGCAGGAGGCAGAGGTTAAAAACCAGCGCGCACGAGAGCGCGCGGCGAAGGCGTTTCATGTTCCCTCCCTGTTGCGGCGCTTCAGCGCGCGACGACTTCGAGCTTCACCTTGCGCGTGTTGACGGAGCTGGTGCCGACCATGATGTCGAACCAGCCGGGCTCGACCGTGCGCCGCATGTCGAGGTCGAAGAACGCGAGCTTGTCGGGCGTCAGGGTGAACGTCACCGTCTTGCTCTCGCCCGGCGCGAGCGAGACGCGCCGGAAGTCCTTCAGCTCGATGACGGGGCGCGTCACGGAGCTGACGAGGTCGTCGATGTAGAGCTGCGCGACCTCCTCGCCCGCGCGCTTGCCGGTGTTCGTGACCGTGACGGTGACGGTCGCCGACCCGGCCGGCCCGATCTGCTGCGGCGAGACCTTGAGGTCGGAGTAGGCGAAGGTCGTGTAGGAGAGCCCGTGGCCGAAGGGGAAGAGCGGCTCCTTGCTCGTGTAGAGGTAGCCGCGCTTCGCCGTCGGCTTGTGGTTGTAGTAGATGGGCAGTTGCCCGACCGTGCGCGGGAAGCTGACGGGGAGTTTGCCCGAAGGGTTGTAGTCGCCGAAGAGCACGTCGGCCACGCCCGTCCCCGTCTCCTCGCCGAGGTAGAAGCCTTCGAGGATGGCCGGGACGTTCTCGGCCACGTAGTTGATCGAGAGCGGGCCGCTGTTGATGAGGACGGCGACGACGGGCTTGCCGGTCGCGAGCACGGCGCGCACGAGGTCGTTCTGCCTGCCGGGCAGGTCGAGCGTGTCGCGGTCGCCCAGGTGGTTGTCGGCCCAAGCCTCCTTGTTCGTGTCCTCGTTGCCGCCGATGACGAGGACGACGGCGTCGGCCGCTTTGGCGACGTTCACCGCCTCGGCAATCCCGCGCTCGTCGTCCGCCGGGTCGGACGGCGTCGAGGTGTCTGCCCACCAGTCGCCGCCCTCCTTCGTGATGTTGACGCCGCGCGCGTAGGTGACGTTGACGGAGCTGCCGAGCTTCGTCTTCAACCCCTGCAACACGCTCACGCCGGGCGCGGGGTTCGGGTCGCTGTAGCCGCCGAGGTGCGCGCGGTCGGCGTTCGGGCCGATGACGGCGATGTTATGCAGCTTCGTGCGGTCGAGCGGGAGCAGGTTCCCTTCGTTCTTCAGAAGCGTCATCGAGCGGCGCGCGGCATCCGCGGCGAGCGCGCGGTGCTCGCGCGAATCGGTCACGCGCGCGGCGCGCTCCGGGTCAACGTAAGGGTTCTCGAAAAGGCCGAGCAGGAACTTCGCGCGGAGGTTGCGCGCGACCGCCCTGTCCAAAGTCGCCTCCGAGACCTGGCCGTCGCGGACGAGCTGAACGAGCGTCTGGTAGCAGTCGGGGTCGGGCACCTCTGCGTCCACGCCCGCCCCGATGGCGAGCCGCGCCGCCTCCGACTTGTCGTTCGCGACCCTGTGCAAACTCACGAGCTGCGGGATGCCGTAGTAGTCCGAGACGACGAGGCCGTCGAAGCCCCACTCCTCGCGGAGCACCTTCCCCAGAAGCCAGCGGTTCGCGTGCGAGGGCACGCCGTCGATCTCGTTGTAAGAGGCCATCACGCTCAACACGCCCGCCTCTTTGACCGCCGCCTCGAAGCTCGGCAGGAAGTATTCCCTTAAAACTCTCTCCGAGTAGTTCGCGGGCGCGATGTTCGTCCCGCCCTCGGGCTGGCCGTGGGCGGCGAAGTGCTTGGCGGTGGCGATGACGTGCGCGTCGTCCACGCCCGGCCCCGGGCCTTGAATCGCCTTGATGACGGCGACGCCCATGCGCGAGACGAGGTAGGGGTCTTCGCCGTAGGTCTCTTCGGTGCGACCCCAGCGCGGCTCGCGCGCGAGGTCGAGGTTCGGGCCGAGGACGAAGTGACTCCCGCGCGCGCGCGTCTCAAGCGCGGCGGCGGTGAAGACGCGCGTGACGAGTTCCGTGTCCCAGCTCGAAGCGAGGGCGATGGGCGTGGGGAAGCTCGTCGCCTTCTGCGCCATCAGGCCGTGCAGAATCTCGTCGTGGAAGATGGCGGGGATGCCGAGGCGCGTGTTTTCGACGAGCCACTTCTGCAAGGCGTTGGCGAAGCGCGCCGCCTCGCGCGGGTCTTTGCGCTCGCGCTGGCGGGCAATCTGCCCAATGCCGTTCTTCATCGACTGGGCCGCGGCCGCGGGCGAGAAGTCGCCGCGGTCGGTCGAGAAGCCCTGGTTCGGCCCCGCCTCGGGCCGCCCGGCCCAGAGGCAGACGAGCTGCGCCACCTTCTCTTCGAGCGTCATGCGCGCGAGCAGGTCGGCGACGCGCCGCTCGACGGGCAGGCGCGGGTTCTTGTAGTCGGGCGGCGCGCTCTGCGAACTCGTCTTCGGAGCGAAGACGAAGGCGGGGACGACGAGCGCCGCGCAGAGCGACAGGGCGGCGCGGCGCGTCCGGCGCGAAACGATAGAAGCAGGGCTTCTCATCGGAATCATTCTCCCTCCGAACAGTTTGATAAGAGCGCGGGGTTAAGCCAAAGGGAAAGTTCGAGGGGGCAACAATATGCGCGGTAACGAACGCACTTCTGCCCCTTCGCTTCTCATTTAAAACTTTAGGAAGGCGAATATACCACTACTTTCGCTTGGGGCTACGCAAAAGTTAAGCGGCTCCGTTTTACGGCGAGAGAGGGTCAACCACAGAGACACGGAGACACAGCTTCCTGCGTTATTCGCCCCAAGCTGTGTCTCCGTGTCTATTGAATAAATTTAAAAACTGCTCCAAGCCGGCTGCGCGGCGACGTGGCGGAGCCAGTGTGTATAGCGTTCGTCGCGGCCGGAGGTGGCGTCGAAGAAGGCCCGCTGCATCCTCTCCGTGAGAGGCCCGCGCCGCCCCGTGCCGACCCGTACACCGTCAATCTCCGTGACGGGCGTCACCTCGACGGCCGTCCCCGTGAAGAAGACCTCGTCGGCCGCGCGCAGGTCTTCCGTCGTGAGCGCACGCGTCTCGACCTCCAACCCCGAGCCGCGCGCGAGCCGGATGACGGCGTCGCGCGTGATGCCGAGCAGGATCGGGTGGCGCTCGTCGTTCGTGTGGAGCCGCCCGTCCTTCACCACGAAGAGGTTCTCGCCCGAGCCCTCGGCGATGTTCCCTTCCGCGTCGAGCAGCAGCGCCTCGGCGAAGCCGCGGCTCGCCGCGTCGCGCGCCGCGAGCATCGAGTTCAAATACTGCCCGCACGCCTTGGCCGTCGTCGGCATCATGCGCGAGTCGAACTTCAGCCACGGCGAGACCGTCACGCGCACGCCCTCGTCCTGCCCGCCCGCGCCGAGGTACTCCCCCCACGGCCAGGCCATGACCGCGACCTCGACGGGACAGCCGCGCGGGTTCACGCCGAGGCTCCGGCTCCCGTAGAAGCAGATGGGGCGCACGTAGCAGCTGCGGAACTCGTTGCGCGCGACCGTCTCGCAGACGGCCTCCGCCAGCTCCCCGCGCGTGAAGGGAATCTCTATCCCGTACACGCCGGCCGAGTAGTAGAGCCGTTCGAGGTGCGCGTCCAAGCGGAAGAGCGCCGGGCCGCCGACGGTCTCGTAGCAGCGCACGCCCTCGAAGACGCCGCTCCCGTAGTGCAGCCCGTGCGCCGAGACGTGCACCGTCGCCTCGTCCCAGCGCACGCTGGCGCCGTTCATCCAGACCCACTTCGCCGCATCGAAACTCATCTTCACACCACCTTTTCAATTTCAAATTTCAAATTTGAAATCTCGAACTCTCCGGTCTCGGCCGGCGGCGGCTCGGCGCCGTCCTTCAGGAGCTTGTACTCGACCGCGTCCACGAGCGCGCGCCAGCTCGCCTCGACGATGTTCGAGGAGACGCCGACGGTGCCCCACTCCGAGCGCCCGTCGCCCGACGTGATGAGCACGCGCACGAGGCTCGCCGTGCCCGAGAGAGTGCTGCGGCGGACGCGCACCTTGTAATCGACCAGCCGCACCTCCGCGAGCGCCGGGTAGAACTTTTCGAGCGCGCGCCGGAGCGCCTGGTCGAGCGCGTTGACCGGCCCCGTCCCGCTCGCCGCCGTGTGCTCCTCGTGCCCGCCGACGCGCACGCGCACGGTCGCCTCACTCAGGGGCATCTCGTCGCCGCGGTGCTCGTCGATGACGCGGAAGCCGAGCAGCTCGAAGAAGGGCTTGTGCGTGCCGTCCAATCTTTTAACCAGCAGCTCGAAGCTCGCCTCGGCCGCCTCGAACTCGTAGCCGTTGTGTTCGAGCCGCTTCAGCTCTTCGAGCACCCGCGAGCCCTCCGGCAGGTCGAGCCCAAGCTCGCGCGCCTTGGCGTGCAGGTTCGAGCGCCCCGCGAGGTCTGAGACGAGCACGCGCCGACGGTTCCCGACCGACTCGGGCGGGACGTGCTCGTAGGTGCGCGGCTCGCGCTCGACGGCCGAGACGTGGACGCCGCCCTTGTGCGCAAACGCCGAGTCGCCGACGAACGGGGCCGTGGGAGCGAGCGCGAGGTTGGCGATCTCCGAGACGAAGCGCGCCGTCTCGCGCAGGCGCGGCAGGCGCGCTTGCCCCACGTTCGTCGCACGCCCGAGCTTCAGCTCCAAGTTCGGAATGACCGAGCAGAGGTTCGCGTTGCCGCAGCGCTCGCCGTAGCCGTTGACCGTCCCCTGCACGTGCGACGCGCCGGCCGCGACCGCCGCCAGAGTGTTCGCCACCGCCAGCTCGCCGTCGTTGTGGCAGTGGACGCCGAGCGGCACCTCTATATTCTTGGCGACCTCCCACGTCGCGACCGCGACCGCGCCGGGCAGACTTCCGCCGTTCGTGTCGCAGAGCACGACGCGCGCAGGCCCGCCCGCGGCCGCCGCGCGCAAAGTCGCCAGAGCGTACTCGGGGTCGTCCGCGTAGCCGTCGAAGAAGTGCTCGGCGTCGTAGATGACGAAGGGCACACGCGCCGCGAGGTAACGAACCGTGTCGGCGATGATCTCCAAATTCTCCTCGCGGCTCAGCCGCAAAGCCTCCGAGACGTGCAGGCCCCAGGACTTCCCGAAGATTGTGACGACCGGCGTCTCGGCGTGCAGGAGCGCCTGGATGCTCGGGTCTGTCTCGCACGAAGTCCCGCGCCGCCGCGTCGCGCCGAAGGCCGCGAGCCGCGCGTGCGACATGCGCAAGCCCCGCGCCCGTTCGAAAAACTCCACGTCGCGCGGGTTCGACCCCGGCCAGCCGCCCTCGACGAAGTCCACCCCGAGCGCGTCCAGGTGCTCCGCGATGCGGCACTTGTCCCCGACCGAGAAGTTGACCCCCTCGCCCTGCGCCCCGTCGCGCAACGTCGTGTCGTAGATTTCGACCAGGTTACTCATCACTTTAATCTTCGGTGCTTGAACGAACGCTCGCCGCTGCTGTAGGAGGCGACGGTGTGGCCGTCGCCCGCGAGGAGGTATTTGTAGGTCGTGAGACCTTCGAGGCCGACGGGGCCGCGCGCGTGGAGCTTGGCGGTGCTGATGCCCAGCTCCGCGCCGAGGCCGTAGCGGAAGCCGTCGGCGAAGCGCGTCGAGGCGTTGTGGTAGACGCCCGCCGCGTCCACCTCCGCGAGGAAGCGCGCCGCCCGTCCGCCGTCTTCGGTCACGATTGATTCCGTGTGGCGCGAGCCGTAACGCGCGATGTGTCGCAGCGCTTCTTCAAAGTCGCCGACGGTCTTGACCGAGACGACCATGTCGGAATACTCGGTCGCCCAGTCGTCTTCGGTCGCGGGGACGAGGCCGTGCGAGGTGGCGGCGAGTTCGAACGTGCGCGGGCAGGCGCGCACCTCGACGCCCGCGGAGTTGAGCGCGGCGACGAGGCTCGGGAGAAACTTCGGCGCGACCTCCTCGTGCACGAGCAACGTCTCGGCGGCGTTGCACGCGGCCGGGTACTGCGTCTTCGAGTCGATGACGACGGCGAGCGCCTTCCTCAAATCCGCCGCCGCGTCCACGTAGACGTGGCAGACGCCCTCGCCGTGGCCGAGGACGGGGACGCGGCTGTTGGAGGCGACGTAACTGACGAACTCTTTCGACCCGCGCGGGATTATCAAATCTATCTCTTCGTCGAGCGCGAGCATCTGCGAGACCTCCTCGCGTGTACGCAGGAGGAGCGCCGCGTCCGCGGGCACGTCTTCGAACTGTGCGAGCGCGTCGCGCCAGATGCGGTGGAGCGTCTCGTTCGTCCGCGCCGCCTCGGCTCCTCCTTTCAACAGACAGGCGTTGCCCGACTTGAGCGCGAGCGAGGCGACCTGCGGCACGACCTCGGGCCGCGCCTCGAAGACGACGCCGACGACGCCGAGCGGGCAGGAGATTTTGGTCAGCGTCAGGCCGTCGTCCAACTCCGTGACCGCGAGCGCGCGGCCCAAAGGGTCTTCGAGCGCCGCCACGTCGCGCACGCGCTCGGCCATCTCGGCTACCCCGCGCTCACTCGTCTGAAGCCGTTTGAAGGTCGAGGCCGTCATGCGCCCTTCGGCGACGGCGCGCGCGGCATCCAGGAGATCGCGCTCGTTGGCGGCGACGATCTCCGCCGCACGTGACTCAACGGCCTCGGCAGCCGCATTGAGTGCCGCGTCCCGCCGTTCGCGCGGGAGCGTCGTCAGACGCCGGGACGCCGCCTTCGCGCGCCGCGCAAGCTCCGCGACGCCCGCCTGAAGCTCTGTCTCCGAAGCCGTGCCGCTCATAAACTACTGCCCTGCCCCGCGCCCGTCTCCGCGGCGCGCTCCGTGATGACGATGTTGTCGCGCGTCACAAGCACCTTCGCGCGGCGCCCGCGCGGGTTCCCTTCCCCGACACTCTCGTCGCTGCTCGCGCAGTTGGCGATGCCGCGCGCGAACTCGTGCCCCGAAGAGTCTGCGATGCTCAGAACGTCCTGCGGCTCGAACTCGCGCTCGACGCGCACGACGCCCGAGGCAAGCAACGAAGCCTTGCCGCGGAGGATGGCCTCGCGCGCGCCGTCGTTGACGACGACGCGACCGCGCAGCACGGCCGCGTAGGCGATCCAGCGCCGCTTGCCCGCCATGCGCGAGGTGGGGACGAAGGCCGTGCCGACCTCCTCGCCCGCGAAGACGCGCGCCAGCGTGTCGGGGCGGCGGCCGTTGGCGATGACGGCGACGCAGCCCGCGCGCATCGCGATCTCGGCCGCTTCGAGCTTCGTCAACATCCCGCCGCGCCCCGTCGCCGAAGGCCCCGACGCCAGCCTCTTCAGCTCCTCCGTCACCTCCGCGACGTAGGGCAAGACCATCGCCTCCTCGTCGCGCTCGACCGCGCAGGGCTGCTCCGGCGGGCGAGGGACGAGCAGCCCGTCCACGTCCGAGAGCAGGACGAGCGCGTCGGAGGCGAGCTTGCTTGCGACGAGCGCGGCCAGACGGTCGTTGTCGCTGAAGACGCGCCCGCCCGAAACGTATTCGAGTTCGGCGGTCGAGACCGTGTCGTTCTCGTTGACGACGGGCACGACGCCGAGCTTCAGAAGCCTCTCCATCGTCCTTTGCAAATTCGAGTAGCGACGGCGGTCTGTGAAGTCGTCTTCGGTCAGGAGCACCTGCGCGATCTTCACCCCGTGCGCGCCGAACATCCCCTCGTAGGCGTGCATCAGAAGGCTCTGCCCGACGGCCGCGCACGCCTGCCGCACGACCACGTCGCCGAGCCGCGCGCGCGCGAGTCCGAGTCTCCCCGCGCCCAGTCCGACCGCGCCCGAAGAGACGAGCACGAGCCCGCGCCCTTCCGCGTGCAGGTCGGCCAACTGGCGCACGACCGGCCCGACGCGCTCGGCCGAGACCTCGCCGCCCGCGCCCGAGACCACGCTCGTCCCCAGCTTGACGACCGCGCGCCGCGCGCCGCGGAAGCGCCGCCGCCTCTCAACCTGTAAGTCTTCGGCCTCCATGAGCAGTTCTTGCAAGGTCTGCCTTGCTAACGCAAAAGGCCATCAAGCTTTCCGCGTTGATGGCCTGTCGGGCGAGTTCGGGTTGCTTTGACAAGTCATCAAGTCGGGCGCTTGAACGTAATAATGCTCGACGGCACGGGCACGTTGACGACGGTCGGGTGCGCCGCGACGCGGGGCGTGGACGGGAGCGCGGGCTCGGACGTGATGGGCGCGAACGTCATTGCGGTTAACGGAAAGTCTCGGGGAGTCGGCCGCCGTCGGCCGCGACCGTCACACTCTACAACCAACGCGGCGGCGCGCATAATTTATATTTTTTCTAGGGTCATAAAAATGATTGAGGGCGGGGCCTTCTGGCAAACGCGCGGGGCGCGTCGTATTATCTTCGAAGGATGAAATTGCCAGGGAAAGAGCATTCAAGGGGTGAGGATGATTCGGCCGTCGAGTAGAACCGCACAGTTCCATTACGCCATCCGCAACATCGTCGGGGCCGCCGAGGAGCGCGAGCGCGCGGGCCTCGCCGTCACGTACTTGAACATCGGCGACCCGCAGGCTTACGGCTTCCGCCCGCCCGCGCACGTCATCGAGGCCGCGGCGCGCGCCGTGCGCGAACGCTTCACCGGCTACGAGCACTCTTCGGGCCTGCGCGAGGCGCGCGAGGCGGTCGCCTGTTACGCCACGGCACTAGGCGCGCAGACCGCGCCCGGCGACGTTTTGATGACGGCGGGCGCGTCCGAGGCCGCAGACCTCCTGCTAACCGCCCTCGTCGAAGAGGGGGAAGAGGTGTTAGTCCCCGCGCCCGGCTACCCGCTCTACCCGGCCATCCTCAACCGGCTCGGCGCACGCGCGCGCCACTACGCGCTCGACCCCGCGCGCGGCTGGCTGCCCTCGCCCGAAGAGGTCGAGTCGCTCGTCAACGAGCGGACGCGCGCTCTCGTCCTCATCAACCCGAACAACCCGACCGGCTCGATCACGGACGACGTGACGACCCGGCGGCTCTTGGAGGTCGCGGAGCGGCGCGGCCTGCTCGTCATCGCGGACGAGGTCTACCGCGAGTTATGTTTCGCCGAGCCGCCCGCGCCGGCCTCGCTGCTCGCGGCGGAGTCGGACGTGCCCGTCGTCACGCTGGAGAGCCTTTCCAAGACGCACATGGTGCCGGGCTGGCGCGTCGGCTGGATGCGTTTTACGAACGCGCGCCTGATGCCGGAACTCGTCCGCGCCGTCCACCGCCTCGCGAGCGGACGGCTCTGCTCTCCGACCCCGGCGCAGTACGCCGTCCGCCCCGCGCTCGAAGGCGACCGCGCGTTCCTCGAAGAGTTCATCGGCGAGATAAGGCGACGGCGCGACTTCGTGACGAGGTCGGTCGCGGAGATCGAAGGTCTCTCGTGCGTCGAGCCGGCCGCCGCCTTCTACGCGATGGTGCGCGCCGAAGACGCGGAGCGGCGCCCGGACGAGCGCTTCGTGCTCGACCTTCTGAAAGAGACCGGCGTGCTCGTCGTCCACGGCTCCGGCTTCGGCGCAGACCCCGCGTCGTGCCACTTCCGCCTGGTCTACCTCCCGGACGAGGCCGTGCTCGGCGGCGTCTTCGAACGCATCGCCTCCTTCATGCACGCGCACGCCGCGGCGCGCCGCTGACACTCTTACTCAAAACCTCTACCCGAGATGCACCGCGAATATCAACGCTGGCACAGCCCCAGCCTGAACCGCCCGATGGAGCTGCTCGTCGTCGGCCACGCCGGCGCGCCCGTGCTCGTCTTCCCGACCTCGATGGGCAGGTTCTACGAGTGGGAAGACCGCGGGATGCTGGAGCTTCTGCGCCGGCAGGTCGAGAACGGCTGGTTGCAGTTCTACTGCGTGGACAGCGTGGACGCCGAGAGCTGGTACTGCCGCTGGGCGCACCCGGGCGGGCGCGCGTACCGGCAGACGCAGTACGACGACTACCTCTATCACGAAGTCCTGCCGCTCGTCCGGCACCGAAACCCGAACCCTTTCCTCATCACCGTCGGCGCGAGCTTCGGCGCCTACCACGCGATGAGCTTCGGGCTCAAGCACCCCGAAGCCGTCCGCCGCGTCATCGGCCTGAGCGGCGTCTACGACATACGCCGCTGGGCCGGCGGCTTCGAGGGCGAGCACGTCTACCTCAACAACCCCGTCCAGTTCGTCGAGGGCGAGCGAGACCCCCAACGCCTCTCGCTCCTGCACGGCATGGACATCATCATGGCGACGGGGCGCGAAGACCCGCTCATCGACAGCGCCCGCGAGATGTCGCGCGTCCTCTGGGCCAAAGGCGTCGGCAACGCCCTGCGCGAGTGGGACGGCTGGGCGCACGACTGGGACTACTGGCGCCGGATGCTCACGCTCTACATCGACGGGCATGACTGAGGACGGGACGACGCTTGATAAAATAAGCCGTTGTTCCCATCATAGACGACGTTCAGATTAACCCGACGTAGCTCGCACGGACGGGGACGTGTCCTATGAGTGAGCAGTTACCGGAGCCGCCGGAATACGTTAACAGCCAGGCGGAGTTAGAGCGCCTGGTCGTAGACAATGACGACCTCGAAAATTTGGAGGAGCGGCTCGGGCGCTTCAACATCTTCGAGGCGCTCGGTATCGCCCGTCATGAACTGCGACACTCAGACTTCCTAGCATTCCTCCTCGACCCTAACCAGACCCACGGGCTGGGCGACGAGTTCACCCGTCGCTTCCTGCAAAGGTTGCTGGCCTCCGCCGCCGGACAGCCGCTGCCCGTGACACCCATTGACCTCGACATCTGGAACCTCAATGACCTGATTGTGCTCCGTGAATGGCAGAACATAGACATACTGCTCTTGGAAGAGTCGCTGCGCCTAGCGGTCATTATTGAAAACAAGATTGGCAGCACCGAGCACTCTAACCAACTGGAGCGCTACTTCCAGACCGTCGGACTGCACCATCGCGAGTGGAAGATTCTCGGCGTCTACCTTTCGCCGGAGGGAGAAATGCCTTCCCACGTGGGATACCTCCCAGCCAACTACACGATGGTCTGTGAGATTATCGAGCGCCTCACGGCGCGCCGCTCGTCCACGCTCGGGGACGACGTACGGACGATGATGACTCACTACACTCAAATGCTCAGGAGGCGCATCGTGAGCGAATCTGAAATCGCAGACCTCTGCCGCAGGATTTACAGGAATCACCGGAAGGCGCTCGACCTTATCTATGAGTACAGAACCGACCGTCAGGCCGAAATCCGTGAGTTGCTTGAAAAAACGATTGCGGAGACTCCCGGCCTACTCACAGACCACTGCTCCAAAAGTTACGTACGTTTCCTGCCTCGGGCGTGGGACGTTCCCGCCTTGAAGGAAGGCAAAGGTTGGACGCCGTCGGGGCGAGTTCTGCTCTTTGAATTCTACAACGCGCCCGACCGTCTAATCTTGAACCTGCACATCGGCCCTGGCCCAGACGAGGTGCGTCAGCGGTTGTTCGACATGGCACGAACGCATCAATCCTTATTCAGGAAGACGGCGAAGTCTCTGAATCAGAAGTGGAATGTCATCTACGGTAGGACGTTTCTCACCCCCAAAGACTACGAAGAAGAGACTTTCGAACAGTTGGAGAAACAGATTAGAAAACATTGGGCGGAGTTCATGGCCGACGATCTCCCGAAGATTGCGGGCGTCGTCAGAGATGAGGGCTGGATTTGGGAGGCCGGGCTGCCCGGCGAGGCGAGGCCGGATGCCGCCTCCACGTTTTAGCTGTGCGGAGCGGCCTGCTTCCGATTTTCCTTCAGAGACTTGCTGGTGGATTTGATTATCTGCCACGTGCTCGCGTCGGAGTCGAAGACGCTGTTGAGACCTTGCTCTTCCATCGGCGGGTCGCCGGTGTAGTCGTCGCCGTCCTTCCAGAAGGTCTGCCCCTTGACGGGGCGCGCACGGCCGCCGAAGGCCCAGAAGCTGACGCCGGCGACGTGGCCGCCCGCGGCGGCCTGGATCGTGAGGACGTTGAAGACCTTCCGGTAGAGGGTGTCGCGTAACATGGTCGAGGCCGCGGGGTCGAACGAGTGACGGTCGCGCGGGAGGCCGAATTCTTCGACGACGAGCGGCTTGTCCAGGCGCTCCGCGACGCGCAGATGCTCTTCGACGTAGGCGAGCGTCTTCTCGACGACGCCCGGGAAGTCGGCCGCGATCTCCTCGCCCTTGAACCAGCTCCAGTTCTTCGGCCAGATGTGGATGGTCAGGTAGTCTATGTTCGGGTCGGCGTGTATCTCCTCGAAGAGCTTGAGGTCGTCGGTGCCCATGCGCCCCTCGTGGCCGACGACGACGAGGTGGTTCCTGTCCTTCGACTTGATGAGCGCGGCCGTGTCGGCGACCCAGCGCTTGTAACTTTCGGCGGCCGCGGGCCGCATCGGGCGCGGCTCGTTCGCCAGCTCCCAGGCCATGATGGCGGGGTCTTCGCTGTAGCTCTTGCCGCTGTACTGGTTGACCCGGTTGATAAGCAGATCGACCTGCTTCGCGTATGCAGCCGTGCAGGGCTCGCAGCCGTAGAACCGCGAGACCAGGTCGCGCTGCTCGTCCCAGTTCAGCTTCCGTGTCCACATCTCCTCGGGCACCTGGCCGTTCCAGATGAGGTACTGCTGGAAGCCGCCGCTCCACTCCCAATTGTTGCTGAGGAAGACGACGGCCTTCAGGCCGCGCTTGCCCATCTCGTGGAGGACGAGGTCGAGGCTGCCAAGCACCTCTTCGTCGAACTCGCCCTGTCTCGGTTGGAGAGGAGGCCCGACCCGCCGGACGCCGTTAATCATCCCCGAGCCTTCCGCGCCCGCGAGCAGCCGCAGGTTCGTCACGCCGTGCGCCTTCAAAAAATCCAACTCTTTACGCAGACGCTCGACGCCGCGCTTCTTATCTTTAACTAACCCGAGCAGGCTCCCGTACCAGTAGTTCGTGCCGACGAAGTAGTAGGGTTTGTCTTCGAGGTAGAGCTGGTGCCCTCTGACCGTCACGAACGGAGACTTCGCCGACGCGGGCGAAACGAACGCGGGCAGCAACAGCAACAGCAGCGCCGCCCCGACTCCCGCGCGCCCGCGCCCGGTGAAGAAGTCGCGCGCCGCCGCGAGCATCTTGCGGATGCGCCGGAACACCTTCGGCATCAGCCAGAAGAAGAGGACGAGGAAGGCGGCCACCAGGAAGAGCGCGACCAGCGGCGCGAAGACCGACAGCACGGCGCCGCCTATCGCCAGGGCGTCTTCGACGATTGAGAGAATCCAGTTCGAGACCGGCTCCGGGCTCAGGTTGGCCGCGGCGCGCACCGTCGCCTTCGTCCCGTGCGAAGAGAGGGCGATGCCGCCGCCCAGCAGCAGCGCCAGCACCCGCACGGTCGGGTCGAGGTCGTTCGTCGCCGCGTAGGCCAGCACCGCGCCCGCCGGCACGCGGATGAACGTGTGCACCGCGTCCCAGACGGTGTCCACGTACGGCACCTTGTCGGCGAAGAACTCGACGCAGTAGAGCCCGACGGCGACGCCGATGATGAGCCAGTTGTCGAGCACGTGCAGCCCGCCCGGCAGGCGCACGAACTTGTAATGCTCCAACAGCCCCAGCACCGCCACGGTCGCGTACAGGTTAATCCCCGAAGTCCACGCCGAGCCGGCCGCGAGGCCGAGTATCTGGATGAGATTCATAGGAACACAGTAGGCAGTAGGCAGATGGCAGTAGGCAGTTGAAAACCCTGCCGTCGAACATTGTGCTTTAACCTCTCAGCGCGCGCAACGCGGAGCGACTGCCTACTGCCATCTGCCTACTGCTCAATGGCTCATCGCGTAGATGACGACGTTGATGCCGACCTTGTAGGCGGCGAGGCCGTACTTGACGGGGTAGCGCGGGTCGTTGATCCACTCCCAGGCGTCGCCGAGGTCGGAGTTGCGCGAGAAGAAGGCGACCAGTCTCCCCCGCTTGTCCACGATGCCCATGTAGTAGGGGACGAAGCCGTCCTTCTCGGAGGTGACGCCGCGCTGCGCGTTGTAGATGTTCGGCACCTGCACGGCCTCCGTGATGTCGAGGTAGGAGTGGAAAATCGGGTGCGTGAGCGGCAGCTCCTGCGGCTCCAGGTCGGGGAAGACTTTCTTCAACTGCTCCGTGACGTTCGCCCACTCGACCGAGCCCCAGAAGTCGTCGAAGAACATGAAGCCGCCGCGCGCCACGTACTCGCGGAGCCGCGCCGCCTCCTCCTCGTTCAGCTCCATGTGGCCCGGCTCGACGAAGTAGATGAGCGGGTAGTCGAAGAGGTGCTCGTCCATGATCTCGACCTGCACGGGGCGCATCGAGACGTTGAGGTTCGTCCCCGCCCACTCGCGCAGGCCGACGCTGAAGTTGTCGTCGGCATTTGGGTAGTCCGTTGACCACGCGGCGCCCCAGCGCGGCCCGTACGTGGAGAGCGTGCGGTAGATGGTGCGCATGAAGGTGAACTCGCCCACAGGCTCCGACGCGCCCGCGCGCCCCATCTGAACCGGCCCGGGCGCGCGCGGCGCGCGCCTTCGCGGGCTCACCGTGCCGAACGGGGGCAGTCCGCCCAGGGGCGAGTCGCCCGGCGTCGTCCGCGGCCCGAGTTCGGGGCGCAGCTGCGCCCTGACGGGAAAGAGCGCCAGCGCGACGAGCAGCAGCGGGAGCCCCACGCGCAACGCCTTGAATTTCAAATTTGAAATTTCAAATTTCAAATTCTCCCCCTCTCACCTGCGGCCGCCCTGCGAGAGGCGGCGGTAGTACTCTTCGACCGACTTGCGGTAGCGGCCGGGCGCCGCGCCCTCGTCGCCGAGCCGCAGGTTGGTGCGGCCGAGCTGTTCGCGCAGGCGCTTGCTCAGCTCAAGCTCAAGCTGACGCAGCGGGTCGATGACCGCGGCCTTGAGCGAGGCGGCCGTCTGCGCCTCGCCCTCCATGCGCCCGTCGGCCATGCCGCGCAACTGTTCGACGACCCCGCCGAGTTCCCTCCCGCCCGAGGTGCCGCCCCACTGCCGGCGCAGGCCCTCCGCGTCGCGCAGGCGCTCGCGCAGCTCCGACCCGAGCTGCCGCGCGTCGTCCTCGCCGGTGCCCGAGATGGCGCCGCCGCCTCCGGACTGTTGCGCCGACTGCTGTCCTTGTTGCTGCGAGCGCGAACCCTGCTGCCCCGACTGCGACTGCTGACCGTTCTGCGCCTGTTGTTGTCCGCCTTGCTGCTGCCCCTGCTGCGACTGTTGTTGCCCTCGCTGCGACTGCCGGCCGCGGCCTTCGCGGCGCGCGGCGCGCTCTTCGAGCCTGCGGCGCAGAGAGTCGAGGTCGTCGGCGAGCTGGCGCGTGCGGTCGAGCGCCTCCTCGGCGTTGTTGCCCGCGGGGCGCCCGGCCGCGGCCTCCGCCTCCTGCAAGCGCTCGGACATCTCCCCGAGCCCCTGCGCCGCGGCGCGCCCGGCCTCGCGCGCGGACTCGGGCCGGCCCGCTTCGGCGCCGCGCGAGCCCTCGCGGATGCGCTCGGCCACGCGGTTGCGGCGGAGCGCGTCGGCCGCTTCGTTCAGACGGCGGGCCGCCGCCTGCTGCTTGCCCTCGCCGAGAGCGCGCGCCGTCTGCCGCGCGTCCTCTTCGAGGCTGTTGACCGAGTCGGCCAAAGCCTGCTCGCGCTCGGCCAGACGCTCGCGCGCGGAGGCGTCGCCCTGCGGCTGTCCTTGTTGAGAACCGCGCCGCGTGAGCGACTCGGCCTCGCGCGCGAGGTCGCGCTGGCGCGTGGCCGCCTCAGACGCCCGCCGTCTTAACTCGCCGATCTCCTGCTGCTGCCCCTGCCGCCCCGCCGCGCCGCCGCCGCGCATCTGTTGCAGGCGGCCCTGTGCCTGCCGCATCCGTTCGAGCGCGCGCTCGCCCTGCGCGATTGCCTCGCCCTGGTCGCCCTTCGCAGAGGACTGCGCGCGCTGCATGTCGTCGGCCGCCTGGTCGAGCTGCCGGCTCAACTCCTGCATCCGCGCGTCGCGCCGCTCGCGCGAGAGGCGCTCCAGCTCGCGCGCCGCCCTGCGCGCCTCCTCGACCATCTCCTGCTGCTCTCTTTGGCTTCCGCTTCCGCCGCCGTTCTGCGGTTGGCCCTGCTGCCGCCGCCGCTGCTCTTCGAGCGCGCGCTCCTGCCTGCGCGCCAGTTCTTCCAGACGCCGCTCCGCGTCAGACTTCGCCTGCTCCTGTCGCTGGCGCTGTTCGCGGTTGAGCGTCTCGTACTGATTCTTCATCTTGTCGAGTTCGAGTTCCATCAGGTCGGACAACTCTCTCGACTCGCGCTCGCCCCCGCCGCTGCCGCTCTGCTGCTGGTTGCCGAAGGCGACCTGCGTCTCGCGGAAGATGGCGTCGGCCGAGAGCAGACGTTGCAGCGCGCGCTGCTCGGGCGGCAGTGCGTCGCGCCCCGCCTGCTTGCGCAGGGGCGGCGGCACGCCGTCCATCTCGCGCGCGGCCGCGCGGAGGTCTTCGGCCATGCGCGCAAGCTCCTCGCGCCCTTCGAGCTGTTCGCCCATGCGGCGCCGTAGCCGCTCGATGAATTCGAGCGTGTCGGCCTTCAGCTTCTCCTGCCCCCCTGCCACGGCCTCGTAGCCGTCGCCGCGCTCCTGCGGCGTGTAGCGCTGCCCCTCGCGCAGCAGCCGGTGCGTCGCGGCAATTAACTCCTTCTGCCGCCGCGTCAGGGCGTTCTGATCCTGGTCGCCGCCCTCGCTCTGCCCGCCGCCGCCCTGCTGCTGCGACTGCCTGTACTGCATCTCGAAGGGTTTCACTTCGATGAAGTAGATGTCGCTCGTCGTCTCGTTCGAGGCGTCGCGCGCCTTGGCGTAGTAGGAGATGACGTCGCCGGGCTTGAGCTTGAACTCTTCGAGGAAGAAGGTGTGCGTGCCCGTCAAACTCCGCGCCGCGTCGAGGCTCAGGTCTTGAAGATTGACGCGCTGCTCCTCGCCGCCGTTGACCGAGAAGAAGAGTTCGATTGACGCGACGCCGAAGTCGTCCTCGGCGCGCGCCTGCGTGAAGACCTCTTCAAGGTTCGTCGCCTTCGTGTCGTGCCCCGGGCGTTCGAACGAGACGGTCGGGGGCTGGTCTTCGAGCGCCGTCACGTCGTACTCGTTCGAGCCGCGGTAGACTTCGCCGTCCACGCTCGTCAGCTCGACGAAGTAGCTCGTGTCGCCCGTCACCGTCAGCGCGCCGACGAAGTCCTGCCCCGCCGCCTTCATCTCCGCCTTACGCCCGTCGGCAAACACGATGCGCGCCGCGCGCGCCTTGCCCGACAGGCGCGCCGTCACGGTGACGACCGTGCCCTTCAAAGCCGCCACGTCGCCGCCGTCTTCGATGGTCTTCGCGGGCAGGCGCGAGAAGGCGGGGAAGTTGAGGACGAGGTCGAGTTGCTTGACGAAGGGCAGGTCAACGACTTCGAGCTTGAAGACTTCGGAGCGCACTCCTTCGGATTCGACGAAATACTCGGCCGACTCCTGCACGTTGGGCAGGGAGAATTCAAACTCGCCGCGCGCCTTCGCCTGCTCCATCGCCTGCCCCTGCCAGGCGTCTTCGCCCGCGCCGGCCGCGCGCGTGAAGAGCGAGGCCGCCTCCGCGTCGAAGCCCGCGAGCGCCGCCTTGATCTCCTGATCCGACCCCTTCGGCACGCGCGCCGTGCCCGGCTTCACTTTAATCGCACGCGCGTCCGTCTCCGCCGCCATCCCCGAAGGCGCGACCAACTGCGCCACGCCCTCCGACACGCCGCGCGGCCCCCACTTCAAATCGCCCGCGAAGAGAATCAAACTAGCCAACGCCGCCGCGCCGTAGGCCGCGAGCGCCCGCCGGCTGAAGACTCGGTCGAGGTCAACGCCCGCCGCCGCGCCGTCGGCGTCCGACCGCAGACGCTCAAGCAGCGCGCGCGACACGCGGCGCGCCTCCTCCCCTTCCCCGAATTCGACGGCGGTGACGAGCCTCTCCTCCGTCCCGCGCGCGCGCTCCTCTATGAAGCGCGCCAGCCGCGCGTCCCCGACGCGCCGCGCGAGCGGCCGCACCAGAGACGCGTACGCCGCCGCGACGAACGCGACCAGCGCCCCCACGCGCAGAGCCAGCAGCGCCCCCTCGCTCCCCTTGTAACGATACGCCGCCCACCCCGTCACGAGCAGTACGCACGCCAACACCGCCAGACAGACCGCCGCCCCACGCAGCGCGATCAACAATCGCCGCCGCCGCCGCGCACGCGTGAGGAGCCGTTGAAGTTGTCCGACTTCGTAGGTCATCTGACTTCACCCAATCATCTTCACGACCTTCGTGCGGCGCGCGAGGACGGACTCGGCGACGAGGAGGAGGAGGGCTGCGAGGAGGAGCGGCCACCAGGCGCGCTGCCGCGCCTCGATCTCTTCGCCGCTCTCGCGCCCGGCCGCGTCCGCGGCACGGGCCGCGGCCGGGTCGCCGCCGGTGAAGGCGTTGAGGAACTCCTCCCGGTCGAGCTTGGCGAAGTCGCCCTCGCGCCCGTCCACGTTGACCGCGGCGAAGTCGTACCCCGCCGCGTAGCGCAGGCGGTAGAAGCCCGGCTCGCGCCCCGTCAAAAGCATCTCGCCGTCCTTCGACACCCCCGCCGACTTCAGCCGCGCGCCCGAAGGCGTGTCCACCGCGGGCGGCGTCCCTTCGGCGCCCTGCGCCACGGCGAACGCCTGACCCAGGCGGTGCCACGCGCTCACCTCGCGCTCGCCGAGGTAGCGCACCATCTGCTGCACGAGCGGCAGGTAGACGGGCGAGAGCGGCAGGTCGCTCCAGGCCATGCCCAGAGTCGAGTTGTACATCAGTACGCGCCCCGCGCCCGCGCCCGACTCGACGAGCGCGGGGCTCCCGTCCTCGAAGCTCGCGAGCACCGACGCGCCCCCGCGCGGCTCCGAACGCTGGTAGCCGTAGACGCGCGCCGCGGGCATCCGCCCGCCCTCTTTGAAGACCTCGAAGACCGGGTGCGAACTCTTCAAAGCCGTCATCGCTACGCTCTCGCCCCGCTGAAGCTGCACGGCTTCGGTCAGAGTCGCCGGGGCGACGCGGCCGAAGGCGCGGTTGAAACTCTCCGGCTTCGTGTGCGGCCCGGCGGCGATGACGAGGCGGCCGCCCGACTCGACGAAGCGTTCGACGCTCTCGGAGAGCGCGCCGGGCGCGAGCCCCGCGTCGTTGAGGATGACGAGCGAGTGCGCGGCGACGCCCGCGGGGTCAACGGCCCCGGCGCCGCGCACGTCGAACGTGAAGGGCAGGTCGCCGCCCGCCGCGAGCGCGCTCTGCAAATAGAAGCTGTCGCCGCCGCGCGCCGAGCCGTCGATGATGAGCGCCTTCGACTGCGCCTCGCGCCGGAGCGTGAAGTAGAAGTCGTTGTCGGGCGCGAAGTCGTCCGCGCGCAGGCGCACGGCGCAGCGGTTCGTGCCTTCGCCGAGGTTGAAGTCCGTGAACTCGACGACCTTCTCCTCGCGCGGCGAGAGCTTGAGTTCGCGCTTCTCGACCGTCTGCTCGTTGATCTGAAAGTCGAGCGTGAACGGGCCGCGCTCTTCGTCACTAAAGTTGGCGACGTGGACGGCGAGCTTGTCCGTGTACTTCTGGCCGTAGACGGCGCCGCGCGCCTCGACGTTCGTGACGGCGGCGTTCGCCTCCGCTTGGCCCGCGACATCAATCAGCGCGAGCCGCACGTCCGGCGAGAGCCTGAACGTCGCGCGCCCCGCGTCCCAACCCGACGCTTGAAAGTCAGAGAGCACGAGCACGCGCCGCGCGCCGCCGGCCTTCGACTCCCGGAAGAGCGCCTCCGCCCCGCGCAAAGCCTGCTCGTAGTCGGTCGCCTCGTAGCCGGCATTTAAAACGGCGAGCGCCGCGCGCAGGGCGTTCTTGTCCGCGGTGAAATTGCTGGCGACCTCGTACCCTTCCCCGAAGCTCAAAAGGGCCACGCGCTCGTCCGCCGCGGCCTCGCCGACCAGCGCCTCGGCGCGCCGCTTCGCCTCCTCGAACAGCCCCGCGCGCCTCATGCTCAGAGAAGAGTCGAGCAGGATGACGGTCGAGCGCGTGCCCTCCGTCTCCGCAGCCTTCCCCGCGCTGCTGAAGTACGGCCGCGTGAACGCGAAGACGACGAGCAAAAGCGCCAGGCACCGGAGCGCCAGCAGCAGAAGGTCACGCAGAGTCCTCCGCCGGATGGTGCGCTGCGGCACCTGCCGCACGAAGTAGAGCGCCGGGAACTCCACCCGCCGCGCCCTCGTCCGACGTACCAGATGCACCAGCACCGGCGCCGCCAGCGCCGCCAGCCCGAACAGGAAGAATGGATTCAGGAAAGACATCAGTTGTTAAGTGATGAATGATGAGTGATGAATGATGAATATAACCTCGTTGAGAGATTCATCACTCATCATTCATCATTCTCCTCACCTCCCCGCGCGGCGCGAGAGGAAGGAGAAGAGGGCGAAGTCGAGCGGCCGGTCGGTCGTGACCAGCTCGTAATCGACGCGGTTGGTGGCGCACGTCTGGCGCAGCGTTTCGATGTGCGTCGAGACGCGCTCGCGGTAGCCGCGCGCGACCACGTCCGGCAGCACCGGCAGTTGCTCGGCCGTCTCCGAGTCTTCGAGCAGGAGCAGGGCGTCTTCAAATTCGAACTCGACCTCCCTGCGGTCGAGCACCTGGAACGCGATCACGTCGTGGCCGCGGAAGCGCAGGTGCTGGAACGCGCCGGCCAGACGCGCCGGGCTCTCGTAAAAGTCCGAGACGAGGATGACGACGCCGCGCCGCGTCAGCCGGTCGGCGACCTCGTGGAGCGTTTCGGCCAGACGCGTCTCGCCGCCCGCTTCGAGCGAAGAGAGGCGGCCGTAGACCGTCCGCATGTGGCCCGTGCGGTTGAGCGCCGGGACGTGCGTGTGAATCTTCTCCCCGAAGGCCGTCAGGCCGACCGCGTCCTGCTGGCGCGCGGCGAGGTGCGCGAGCGAGGCGGCGAGGAACTGCGCGTACTGAAGCTTCGTCACGCCGCCCGCGCGGCCCGCGTAGCGCATCGAGCCGCTCGTGTCCACGAGGAGCGTCACCTGCGCGTTCGTGTCGGCGCGGTACTTCTTGATGAAGAAGCGGTCGGTGCGCCCGAGCAGGCGCCAGTCGAGATACCGCAGGTCGTCGCCCGGGTTGTACTGCCTGTACTCGGTGAACTCGGTCGAGAAGCCCGTGAACGGCGAGCGGTGCAGCCCCGCGATGAAGCCCTCGACCACCGCGCGCGCCAGCAGTTCCAGAGACCCGATGCGCGCCAGCACCTCCGGGTCAAGGAACCGCGGCGCCCCGCGCGCGGCCGTCTCTGCCGACCCGGCGTCCGCCGTCTTAGCTTTCCTGTCGCGCCTCCACCACATAACTCAACTCGAACCGGATAGCTCTTTCCTCATCGGAACAAACTGAATGTTGACGCCGTCAGCAATTTCATATTCGACCTGCCCGCCGGCCACGTAGCCGCGCGCGGCGTAGAACGGGACGCCGGGGAGCGTCGCCATCAGTTCGAGAGAGCGGAAGCCTTCTGTCTTCACTTCGCGCTCGCACGTCTCAAGAATCGCGGCGGCCACGCCCCGCCTCGCCCAGTCGGGGTGGACGAAGAAGGCGCGTATCTTGGCCGGCTCCGTCGAAGGGTCGAGGTAGCCCGAGTCGCGTGCGGCGAAACGGTCGCCGCCGAAGAGCGTCCTTCTCTTGCTCCAACCGCCGCACCCGATGGGCTCGTCGCCCGCCTCCGCGACGTAGTACGTCCCGTCGTGAATCAAGTCCGTGTCCACGCCGAAGACCGAGGCAATCGCCGCCTCTATCTGCTCGCCGGAGTAGTCGCCGCGGCTCAGGCCGCGCGCCGACTCGGCGATGAGCTGTTCGAGCGCCGCGCGGTCTTCGAGGGTCGCGCGCCTGATGCGGTATTCCATCTACAGCCCCGACTTCGGCTCCGGCACGGCCTCAATCAGTTTCTTGATCACCTGGTCGGAGTCAACGCGCTCGGCCTCGGCCTGGAAGTTCAGCAGCACGCGGTGGCGCAGGACGGCCGGGGCGACGGCGCGCACGTCCTCGCACGAGACGTTGTAGCGGCCGCGCAGCGCCGCGCGCGCCTTGCCCCCGAGGACGAGGAACTGCGAAGCGCGAAGCGACGCGCCCCACGTCACCCAGCGGTTGACGAAGTCGGGCGCGGCCTCAGACCCGGGCCGGCTCGCGCCGACGAGCCGGACGGCGTAGCGCGCGACGGTGTCCGAGACGGGCACCTGCCGCACGATGCGCTGGAAGGCGAGAATCTCTTCGGCCGTCATCAGCCGCTCGAACTCGAAAGTCTGCGGTGCGGTCGTCTGTTTGACGACCGCCACCTCGTCCTCCTCGGGCAGGTAGCCGATCTTGATCTGGAACATGAAGCGGTCGAGCTGCGCCTCGGGCAGGGGGTACGTGCCCTCCATCTCGATGGGGTTCTGCGTGGCGAGGACGTGGAACGGGCGCGGCAGGTCGTAAGAGACGCCCTGCACGGTGACGCGCCCCTCCTGCATCGCTTCGAGGAGCGCGGCCTGCGTCTTCGGCGGCGTGCGGTTGATCTCGTCGGCGAGGACGATGTTGGCGAAGACGGGGCCGCGGATGAACTCCATCGCGCGCCGGCCGGTGGCGCGGTCTTCTTCAATAATTTCCGTGCCGGTGATGTCGGTGGGCATCAGGTCGGGCGTGAACTGGATGCGCTTGAAGGAGAGGTCGAGCACGGAGGCGATGGTGCGCACGAGCAGAGTCTTCGCCAGGCCCGGCACGCCCGTGATGATCGAGTGCCCGCCCACGAAGAGCGAGAGCAAGACCTGCTCGACCACCTCGTCCTGCCCCTTGATGGCCTTGCGTATCTCCCTCAGCAGACCCTCGCGCGCCGTCGAGAGCCTCCCCAACAGCTCCTCGTCGCGCAGCACGTTCGTCTCGACCGCCATGTATTCTCCTGAATGATGAATGATGAGTGATGAATGATGAATGTGCTGACGACTCGATATTTATCATTCATCACTCATCATTCATCATTTCTTCTCACTGTCCCGTGATTGTCAGCAAAAGCTCCTGCGCCTTCTCGTAGCTCGGCGCGGCTTCGAGCGCGCGTAAGACTGAACGTTTGGCCTCGGCCGTCTTGCCCAGAGCGTGGTAGGCGCGGGCGACGTTGTAGAGGGCCTCGGCCTCGTTGGGGGGCCGGAGCGCGAGCGCCGCCCGGAACTCCGTGAGCGCGGCGGCCGCGTCCTTCGTCTCAAGATACAGCTCGCCCGCGCGCGCGTGCGGCGCCGGCTCGAAGGGCGCGACGTAGAAGCCGAGGCGCAGCGCCTCGGCGGCCCGCGCGCGGTCGCCCTGCTTGAGACGCAGCTCCGCCAGGCGGTTGAGCGCCTTCAGGTTGGTCTCGTCGTACTTCAAGAGAGACTCCAAAGCCTCCGCGGCCGCGGCCGCGTCCCCGCGCTTTTCGTAGATGTCCGCCAGCGCCTCGTAAGGGTTCCCTTCGCCCGTGTAGTTCGGGAAGAGTTCGGCCGCGCGGCGGAAGTGCTGGACGGCGCCTTCAACGTCCCCCTCGTCGCGCAGGAGCTGGCCGGCGCGCAGGCGCAGCGGGAACGTCTCGCGCGCCGAGAGCAGGCGCAGCACGTCCGCCTTCGACAACCCCGCCGCGTCCGACGGCGCCGCGCCCAACGCCTCCTGCAAAGGCCGCGCCTTCGTCCCGACGTACTCCATGAAGGCGCGGTCGAACTCGTCCTCGCTCAGCTTCAAAGCCTGCCGCAAGACCTCCGGCGTGCGCGCCTTGTCGCGGTAGAGCGCGAGCATCTTGAGGACGGCGTCGAAGCCGTAGCGCTCCGAGACGAACTCGACGACCTGCGACGCCTGGAAGTACGCGAGCTGCACGTCGTCGGCCCGCTTTGGTCGCACGAAGCCCGCGTCCAAGTCCGCGATCTTGAACCAGCGCCCCTCGGCAAATGCGCGCAGCACCGAAGGGTTCCAACCGCCGCCCCAACCGGGGCGCGCGCGCCGCTCTTCATAAACCGAGAGCCCCTCGGAGAACCAGCGCGGGATGCGGTAGTCGGTCATCTGGAGCGTGATGACGTGCGTGTACTCGTGCCAGAGCGTGCCGCCCCAGTTGAACTCGCCCGAAGGCCGCGCCGAGGGCGAGTCCTGCGCGATGACCTGCCCGAAGCAGACGCCCAATGCTCCCAATCCCGGCAGCCCCAAAGCGCGCACCGCGAAGTCCTCGTGGTTGGGAAAGATTTCGACGACGACCGGCCCCTTCGGCGTGAACTTGTACTTCGCGGTGAGCTTCGCCGCGGCCTCTTCGAGCAGCGAGGCGGCGAGCGGCGCGAGCACTTCCGTCTCGTTCGCGCTCGCCTTAATCACGAAGTCCCCGCGGCGCGTCTCGCGGAAGTCCTGCATCGAGTCGAGCAGGTCGAGCGTGTTCTTGGCCCACGCGTTGAACGGGTCGCCCTCGAAAGACTTTTCGACCTCGGCGCGCCCCTCCTCCATCCGGCCCAGGCGCAGGAGCGCCATGCCCAGACTGAGGTGCGCGCTCCACAGCCGCGGCGAAAGCTCGACCGCGCGGCGCGAGAAGTCCACGGCCTGCTCGACGCGGCGCGTGTTGGTCGCGTAGTGCGCGAGCGTCTCGTAGAGCTGTCCGTAGCGCGGGTTCGTGCTCAGCGCCTGCGCGGCGGCAGGAGAGTAGTCCTTGTCTTCCAGGTAGAGCTGCGCCGCACGCAGCGCGTGCAGCTCTGCCGCGTGCGGGTTGACGCGCAGCCCCTTCTCTATCTCGGCGGAGGCTTCCCCGTACTCGCCCGCTTCGAGCTCGAGCCCGGCCGCGAGCGCGCGCGCCTCGACCAGGTTGGGGTTGATCGTGAGCGCCCGCGCGAGCGGGGCCAAAACCTCTTCGTCGCGCTCGATCTTCTTGTTGGCCGCGACGCCGAGGAGCGCCCGCGCGCTGTTCGGGTTGACCTTGAGCGCGTCTTCGAAGAAGACGGCCGCCTCCGCGTAGTTGTACTTCTCTGTGAACAGCTCGCCGCCGCCGAGCTGTGCTTCGAGGCAAGAGGGGTCTTGCTCGACCGCGTCGGCGTAGAGGTTCCGCGCGTCCTGAAACTTTTCGAGCCGGACGAGCGCGCGTGCGACCGCCGCGAGCGTGGGCGCGTCCGTCGGCCCGCTCTCTTCATAGAGCTTAACAATCGAGCTGTAGATTTCGCGCGCGCGCGGCTCCTGCCCCGTCGCTTCGAGCAGCTCGGCGCGGCGCAGGTCGCTCTCGACCCCCGTGGCCGCGCGCTCGAACTCTTTAATCGCTTCCGCGTAACGCCCGGTCGCCGCGAGCGCTTCGGCCAGCTCGTGGCGCACGCCGCCGGCCTCCGGGTGCGCGTCGAGGAAGAGACGGGCCGCGCCTTCGGCCTCCGCGTAGCGGCCCGTCTCCAACTGCGCGCGCAGCAGGAGCCTCTCGGCCGCCGCGTCCGCCGGGCTCGCCTTCAGACGCGCGCCCAGCAGCTCGACGGCGCGCGCGTACTCGCCGCGCTTCAACTCGTCTTCACCCGGCAAAGAAGCGGCAGCAGACTGTTTGTCATCCGACGTTTGGGCAGAACCGACGGGCGCGTGCGTGAGCGCGCAGGCGAACGCCGCGACGAAGGTCAGCGCGAGAAACGTTGACTTGAACTTAAAAAGTTCCCTCACTGCGCGCCCCTCTTGATGCTGCGGTTCACCTTCGCGAGACTGACGAAGACCCTTTCAAGCTCGGCCTCGTAGTCCGCCTCCGGCATGTTGCCTTTGCGCGCCTTGAGCTGCTCGACCTCGCCTTCCAGGCGCTCGCGCTCGCGCAGCAGGCGCCCCGTCTCCGCGTTGGCCGCGGCCTGCTCCGTCGAGAGCGAATCGAGGTAGACGTTGCGCGCCAAAGCGCCGTCGCCGCCCTCCGCGGTCGCGTGCCCGACGCCGTCGCCGCTGTCGTCCAAAAGCGCGTGCTCGGTCGCCAATCTTCCCGCACTCTTGTACTGCTCGGCCGTCAGGCGCGAGGCGTAGTCGAAGGCTTCGAGCACGGAGACGCGGCCGTTCTGGTCGGCGTCGGCGTCGCGGCTCGTGAGGGCGGCGATGAAGTGCTCGGGGAAGCGCGTCGCGTTCTGCTCCTGCCCGCTGCGCGTCGCGGTGACGACGACGCGGCCGCGCCCAGAGAGCGGCTTGATGAACTCGCCGCTCGCGCTCGCCATGTTGAAGACGACGACGCGCCGCGCGTTCAAACCGCCCAGCAGCTCCGCGTACTCGTCCGCCGTCAAGTCCGGCCCGACCAGGCTGAACTTTGCCTGCCGGCCGTCGAACGTGCCGTGGCCGATGAGGAAGACGAAGACCGTGCTCTCCGGCCCCACGGACGCGCGCAGGGTTTGAAACGTGCGCCGCACCTCCTCGGCCGTGGCTTTCAAAGCGCGCCCGCCCTCGGGCGATTCCGACAGGACGGTCACGCGCGCCTCGTCAAACTCAAACCGCTCGACGAGCGCGCGCCGCAGCTCCTCAGTCCACCCCTTGAAGCGCTTCGCGAACCCCTCGTCCCCGCTCGCCCCGCTCAGGATGACGGCGAACTTGTTCGGGTCGGCCGCCGGCCGCGCCTTCTCTTGCGCGCGTGAATTGGCAGGGATGGACAGGATGAGCAGGAGAGGAAGAATTTGAAATTGCTTTACCCCGAACATCCTGTCCATCCCTTTTAATTCTCAGGCCAGGCCGTGCCGCTTGCGCAGGAACCACTCGCCGCTCAGGAGGCCGACGAGCAGGAGGAAGTTGACGGGCATGTCCCAGAGGTCTTGCGTCACGGGGCGCGAGTTGTCTGTCTGGCGGTAGGTCAGGTCGTCCACGAGCGCGCCGGCCTCTGCGAGCGTGTAGTATTTGCCGCCCGTCTCGGCGGCGATGCGCTTGAGCAGCTCCTCGTCGAGCGAGGCGTCGTAGAACTCGCGGTTCAACTCCGCGACCAGGAACTCTGACTGCGCCGCCGCCTCGCCGATGGAGGCGCCGGACGCGCTCAGCTCAATTCGATGGCGCCCGAGTTCGTCCGACTTGAACTCGCCGACGTAGACGTTCGCCTCGTCGCGCGCGGTGAAGCGGAGCGGCACCTCGACGGTCGCGCCTGAAGGCTTCGTGACGTGCGCGACGGCGCGCGCGTCCGCGGCCGGGTTGAACTTCTTGTCCCTCAAATCCGCGACGATGCGCACGACATCGCCGGGGGCGGAAACGTCCGGCTCGGCCGCGACCTCGAACTGCCGCGGCGCCCCTTGCACGAGGTAACGTAACATCTGACGCCAGAAGTTCTCGTGAGCGTTGCTCTTCGAGTCCATCCGCATCCGCCAGCGCCAGGTGTCGGACGCGGTGAAGGCGAGCGCCTGCCCGCGCCCGTAACGCTGCTGCGCGAGCAGCGTGACCGCCCCACCGCCCGCGCGCCGCGCTTCGAGCAGAACGGTCGCGCCCGGCTTCACGCCCGCCGGCGCCTCCGGCACGGAGACGGGGGGCAGGTCGTTCCAAATCTTCTGGCTCTGCTGCCGGTCGTCGCTCAGGCGCGTGACCGGGTGCGAGGCGCCGCGCGCGGTGAGCTGCGCCTTGTAGGCGGCCGCGTACGTGTCCGGGTTCGGCTCCTGCAAAGAGCCCGCGGGGCGCGCGGCGACCGAGACCGGGAGCGCGTCGGCCACGGGCGTCCCCGCGTAGCCGCCCGCGCCGAAGGCGAACCGCCCGCCCAACGCGAGCAGCCCGCCGCCGCGCCGCGCGACGAAGGCTTCGATGGCCCGCAACTGCTCGGGCGTGAAGAAGCCCGCCTCGACGCTCCCGAGCATCAGGCCGTCGTAGGCGAACAGCTCCTCCTCGGTCTTCGGGAAGCCGTCGGCCAGCTCGGCCTCGCCCGAGACGCCCTGCCGGTAGAGCTTGTTCTCGCCCGTGCGCAGCAGAGAGACCAGCTCGACGTTCTTCTCGCCGCGGCCCAGCGCGTCGCGCAGCTTCCCCAGCTCCCAGCGCGGCTCGCCCTCGACGTAGAGCACGCGCTGCGGCCCCTCGACGACTTCGACCAGAGCCTCGCGCCGGTTGTTCTCAAGCGTCAGCTCGTCCGCGAGCGGCTGCACGTCGAACGTGTAGCGGTGCGTCCCCGGCGTCGTGGGGACGATCTCCATCCGCACGACCTCCGTCTCGCCGCCGTGCAAAGGAAACTCTTCGGTCTTGACCGCGCGCCCGTCTTCGCTCGCGGCGATCCTGACCTTCGTCGCGCCGTAGCCGCTCGCGCGCACGAACGCCTCGACCTCGACGCTCGACCCGACGAGCACGCGCCGCGGGAGGTTGACTCTCACCAGCTCCGCGTCCGCGGGGCGGCGCGCGTCGCCGACGCCGACCGTGTAGACGGGCAGGCCGCGCGCGCGCAGGTTGCGGAGTTCCCCGGCGAGGTCTGTGCCCGCGTTCGCCGCGCCGTCCGAGACGAGCACGACCGCCGAGAGCGGCGCGCCCGTCGAACGCCGCGCGGCCTCCGCGAGCGCGCCCGACACGTCGCTCGAAAGACCTTCGCCGGTCAGCTCCTCGCCGCCGTCCCCGACGTTGTCGAGCTGGTTCGAGAAGCCGTAAGCCTGCGTCCTGAACTTCTCGCGCAGGCGCTTTTGGAAGGGGCCGTCCGCGTCGAAGAGCGCGGTTTTCATCGCTTCGAGGCGCGTGCGTCCGTCCCCCGCGTCGGCCATCTGCATGCTGCGCGAGTCGTCCGCGACGAGCGCGACGGTGCTGCTGCGCGGGATGACCGAGGGGACGACGACCACCGGCTTCAGGAGCAGGAAGAGGATGAGCAGGAAGAGCGCGGAGCGGAGCGCGATCAGCCCGACGCGCGTGCCGCCCGCGAGGCGCGTGCGCGGCCGCACGTAGGCAAAGTAGACGAAGGCGAGCAGCAGTAGCGCGCAGGCGACGACGACCAGCGCGGACGGGCGCACGTCGAACCCGAAACGCCCGTTCGTGAAAACGGCACGCCCATGACCCGACAACAACTGCACGAGTCGTTCCATGCGTCAGTTTCGAGCAGTAGGCAGTAGGCAGATGGCAGTAGGCAGTCGCTCCGCGTTATGGAAGTTGAAAGTTAAATCGGAGTTCCCGACGAGGCGGCGCTTTTAACTGCCTACTGCCTTGAAAAATTCAAACGCCCCGGCGGCAACCCGCCGAAGCGTTGGCGTATGGCGACAATATCTAATCTGGGAAAGCGAAAGTCAACATCCTTCCGGACGCGTTCGGGAGCCCTCTTTATTTCCGTCCAAGCGGAGTCAACTTCTTACCGTTTCCTGAACCCCGAGCCGAGCGCGACGCCCGACCGCCGCTCCTCCAAGGCGCGCACGACGCAGCCCTCTATCTCTTCGACCGCGGCGTCGGGCCGCTTCCCCTTCGGGTTGATGCCGCAGACGGCCGTCGTGCACGCGTGGTCGAGCGAAGGGCTCCAACGAAGTTGTCCCGCCGCGTCGCGCCCGTAGGTGACGTAGGCCGAGAGTGTGTTCAGTCCCGTGCCCGGCCGCTCGCCGATGAGGTGGACGACCAGGTCAACGCCGAGCAGCTCGCCCGCGTGATAGCCCGCGCGCACGCGCCCGTTCGTGACGACTAAATCAACCTCGCCGACGTGCAAACCCGCCTCCGTCAGCCCGCGCCGCAGCCGCGGCAGGACGGCGCGCGCGTTCTCGTTGAGCGCGTCGGCGTTCAGCCCGTCCGAGAGCACGAGCTGCACGCGCGGCCGGCGCGCGCCGTAGAGCCTGGAGACGTGTGCGGCGTCCTCCGGCCGGAGCCTCTCGCCCGCCGAAGGCTCGGAAAGATACTGCTCCCGGTCGCGCGCGAGCGTGCGCACGCGCAAGTTGTTCGGGCTGACTTCGCGCAGGACGCCTTCGTCGAGCGTCGAGTAGAGGGCGCGCCGCGCGTGGCTGTAAATCTTTTCGAGCCGCGCCTCCACCTCCGGCGGCGCCGCGTAGTCGGCGGCGTGCCCGAAGCCGAGGTCGTAGCCGCGCCCGGCGAGGGACTTAATCTTCTTCGAGCCTTCGGCGCGCAGCGCCTCGTCCGTGCGCGCGTCGCCGCCCGCCTTCAAGTAGGCGGCGTAGAGCGAGGCCGCGCCCCCGGCGTCCGCGCGCGGGAGGCCGCGGCCGTCCAGGACGCCCAGCTCGGTCAGTCTTCTTTGCATCGGCGTCGAGATTCGCCTCTTAGTTTGAAGACGCAGGGCCGGGTGCTCGCGGAAGGAGGTCGTCAGGTAGCCGAGCATCGGGTCGGCGTTCCCGGCGACGGCCATCAGGTAGGCGGGCGCCGCACGCTCGACGATCTCGGCCGTCAACTTTTTAAGCTCCGCCGGCTCGATGCCCATGTGGAAGGTCGAGCACACGTCGAGCCCCATCGTCAGCCCGTGCAGCTTCGCCATCAGCGTGTCTTCGAGGCACGCGCGCAAAAGCTGTGCGCCCGTGCGGAAGACCTCCGGCCCGATGAAGCCGGCCACGTCGTTGACGATCATCCACGCGCCCGTCCTCTTCCCTATGTGGCGCGCGACGCCGTACGTGCGCGCTTCGAGCGTGACCATGTCCACGCCTTCGGCGGCCCCGTTCGTCACCTCCGAGCCCTGCCCCGTCTCGAAGTAGAGGCCGGGGAATCCGCGCGCCAGTTCGAGCACGCCGTCAACGTCCAGCCCCACCATCCCGCCGAGCGCCTTCGACGTGCCGGCCAGGCTTTGAAAGCCCACGTCAACCTTCACGCGGCTGAGGGCGCTCGACTGCTTCACGATGTCGGAGAGGACGCAGTAGCGCGTGGGGAGTTTCAGGCGCTCGACGATCGAGCGGAGCAGCTCTTCGAGGCGGACGATTGATTCCACGTCGTCGCCCGCGGGGTTGAGGCCGAGCACGACATCGCCGCAGCCGTAGGTGAGACCTTCGAGGACGGAGAAGAGAATCTCCTCCTCCTCGTCGCCGGGGCTGTTCGGCTGAAGCCTTGAGCCGAAGTGGCCGGGCGCGCCGACCGACACGCCCTCGCCCGGCAGCGGGTTGAAGATTTGCCGCGCGGCCGCCGACAGCTCTTCGTTCGACATCAGCTTGACGACCGCGGCGACCGACTCGCTGCTCAAACCGTCCCGGTAACGCCGCACCCACTCGGCGGCGCGGCCGCCCGACAAGATGCCCTTCAACTCCCCGACCGTCAGGGCCGAGATTTCCGCCGCGAGCCTCCGGTCAATCGTGGCGTCGAGCGCCTCGCTCACGCCGTCTTCGACGAGCGCGGTCGCCCGCAGCTCGCCGAGCGTGAGCGCGCCGAGCGCCGCGCGGGCGGCCGGGCGCGCCGCCTCATCGCGCGTCCCGCCCACGCCGAGGTCGCCCTCCTTGAACTCGTTGGCGAGGGCGAACGTCCGCCGCAGCTCCTCTCGGTTGACAGCCATCTCTTAAAGAGTTCTCCCGGCCGAGATTCTATCCCGAACCGCGTTAATCCAACACGCCGGGTGCAGACATATGTGTACGTTTGGGCGCGGACGTGTGTAGCCATGAGTAGACAGTGCGGGCGCGCGCCCGCCGTTTCGGCCGCTTCGCCGCTCGGCCCGCGGCGGTATGCCAGTTGCACTTCATCCGCCCGCCCTGGCTCACTGACCAACTGGCTCGCCAACCGTAACCGCGTGCGCCCGCCCTCGCCTGCGCGCCTACACGAAACTCCGCGCATGACGCCGCGCCCACCGGTGTCTTCGAATTGAAGTTCAACAGAGGAGAAAAGTTATGCCTTATATCTTCAGGGGTAAGCTCTGCGGCTACATCTGCCCGGACTGCCGGGAGCCGCTGTCGAAGGTCAAGGTGCGCCTCTACCGCGCCGGCGACGAACGGGAGGTCGTCGCGCGCGCGGTCGCCAACCCGAAGGAGACGTTCGCCATCCTGAGCGAGGAGCAGGTGGACGAGAGACGGTCGCGGCTCATCGCCGAGGCCGAGACCGACGACGACGGCGGCTTCGCCTTCGAACTCAACGGCGACGGGCAGTACGACGGCGGCCCCGTCGAGGTGGACGTCTACTGCGCGACCGTGCCGCGCGCCAAACCGCAGCGCAAGGAGAGCGAGCCCGTCCAGTTCACCATCACCACCCTCCAGCCGCAGTGGCGCGAGAGTGACCGCGCGCTCGTCGCCTACTGGGACTACTGCCTGCCCGCGCGCTACTGGTGCCTCGTGCGCGGCCGCTTCCGCGTGTGGACGATCTGCGGCAAGGTCGTGCTCTGCGAGCAGAAGCCGCCGGCGCCCGTCGCGGGCGTCCGCGTCCTCGCCTTCGACGCCGACATCACGCAGGACGACGCGCTCGGCTCGGCCGTCACCGGCCCGGACGGCCACTTCCGCATCGACTACACGGCGGCCGACTTCAAGCGCACGCCCATCTCCTGGATCAGTTGGGAGTGGGTGAGCGGCCCCGACCTCTACTTCAGGGTCGAGTCGCTCGGCGGCGCGACGCTGCTGGCCGAGGATCGCTCGCGCGCGCGCCAGCCCGACCGCGAGAACGTGGGCCACTGCTTCTGCGTCGAGCTGTGCGTCCGCGACGCGCCGCAGGTCACGCACGCCTGGTTCACGCACGTCGGCGACTTCTACATCGACGGCGACATCAGCAACGCGACGGGGCTCACGAACGGCCCGCAACCGGCCGGCATGCCGAACCAGCACGGCGGCCCCGGCTACGGCTTCTACGACGGCCGGCACGGCTGGGGCATCAAGCTCAAGGGCGACTGCCCCTCGACGCACCCCTTCGGCGGCGGCCAGCCGATGCGCTACCGCTTCCTCTACGAAGACCTGGACAACGACCCCGGCAACAAGCACCCCGTCAACGACACGATGGTCTCGGCCGTCGAGGTGGGCGTGCGCGTCGTCACCTGGGACACCTTCGGCACGGGCGCGGTGGCGACGCCGCAGGCCATCTGGGTCGGGCCGACGGGGGCGACCACGCCGCCGCCGCCGCCGACCCCGCCGGCCGTGCCGCCCGGGACGCCCTGGGGGCCGGTGCCGCCGGCGCTGATGAAGCCGGACGCGGACGGCTGGGTGCAGGTTGACCCCGCGTCGAATTTGCACGGCTACTCGGGGCCGCTGCTCTACTTCCGCACGGCGTCGGCCGTGCCCGGCGGCGCGGCGCCCGGCGACGGCGCCGGCAACGCCGTGAGCAGCCCGCAGAACGGCACGTCGCTGCGCGTCTACTTCGAGGCCGAGCCGGTGGCCGGCCCCAGCCTCGGCGCCCCGACGCTCGGCAACGACCTGAAGAAGATTCGAATCAACAACTGGTCGGAGGTCATCCTGCTTAACATCCAGCAGTTCATCACGCCGGGGGCGAACTGCTGCTCGCCCATCAACGCCAACCTCGACATCCTCTACACGGCCGACCACGAGCTGATGAAGAGTTGGGGCGTCGATATCACGAGCTGCGCGAGCGGGCTCGGCTGGGTGAAGCCGGCGCTGCCCGGCGGCACCGGCCCGCGCGGCGGCCACGGCACCAGCTCGCACAACACCTCGACGTGGCCGAACTGCTCCTACCTCGTCTCGCTCTCGACCCTCCGCTCGCTGACCGACGGCGAGGACGACACCGACGGCGGCTACGTCCAACTGACCTTCTGCATCGAGCACTGAGGCGACAATCAACCCCGCCGCCGTCAGGCGGGCGGACAAGAAAGAAGCCCGGCGCGTCGGTTGATGCGCCGGGCTTCCCCTTCGGGATTTGAAATCTCAAACCGTCAAGGTTTGCGGACGGGCACCAGCCGGAACGTGTACTCGTAGGCTTTGGCCGGGAGCCTGTACTCGGCGTGCGGCAGCGCGCCCCAACTGTCGTCGCCGCCGACGCCCATCTGTAAGTAGTCGAGGTTGACCGTGATCTCCTTCGACATCTGTATCTCGGCCGAGTGCTTCACGCGCTCAAGCTCGGCCATCCTGAACGGCCACGCGCTGAAGTAGAGTGTCGGGAGCCCGACCGCCCGGAAGCCGGCGCCGGAAGCGTCCGTGAACTTCACCCAGCGCACGTCCGTCCGGTTGCCGTTCTCCTGCGGCTCGACGTACGGCGTCCACATCTCATCCACCGTCGAGCGGTACAGCCCCACGGCCGCGCCCGACTTCCTGTCCCAGTAGGTCTCCTGCGGCCCGCGCCCGTACCACTCGACGTTGCGGAACCCGCCCGGGATGAGCATCTGCATCCCGACCCGCGGCAGCTCCGGCGCGCCCGCCGCGGGCTTGAGCGCGCTCTCGACTTCGATGACCCCGCTCCCGTAGACGGTGAACGTCGTGCGCGTCAAAGAGCCATCGGGCGGGAGCGCCGCCTCGGCCGTCACGCGCGCCGCGCCGGGACTTAACTTCTCGACCGAGACGTTCGTGAGCTTGCGCTCGGCGGCGGCCGTGCGCCAGACGCCGAGCCGCTTCGGCATCTGGTTGCCGCGGTCGTTGTCGGTGGGCGGGCGCCAGAGGTTCGGCGCGAGCGGCCCCGCGAGGAGTGGGCGGCCGTCCACCTCGTAGACTTCGAGCGCGCCGCCCGCCTTCCCCACCCGCGCGAGGAAGCGCTCGCCGCGCAGCGTCACGGCGTCGGCCGTCTCTTCGACCGCGAGCGCGGGCGCGGGCGCGACGCCCGGTGCCGCCGCCGGCGTCCGACCGTAAGGCAACTCGAACTGATCCCAGGCGACGACGTGGCCGCGCTTCGCCCAGGGCGCGTCGGCCGCGAGCGCGAAGGTGACCTTGAGGAAGTATTCGCGGCCGGGCGGCCCCGCCGGGCGCTTGAGCCCGAGCGTGACCTCCTCCGACTGCCCGGCGGCGGTGCGCAGGCGCGGGAGCTTTCCGCGCTGGATGACCTCGCCGTCTTCGGCCAGCTCCCAGGTGCCTTCGGCGTAGATCGGCTTGCCCTGCCCGTACTTCTCCCAGTCGGGCTCCATGCGGTCGGGCTTGGTGTACATCGGCGAGAAGGCGTCGCCGTGGCGGCTCCGCCCCGGCTCGTAGGTGATGATGAACTCGGGGTAGTGCGACTTGGCCCACTCGCGCGAGGCCGCGTGGTTGCGCCCGACGCCGGCCTCGTTGCCGAGCGAGAAGATGAAGACCGACGGGTGGTTCTTGTCACGCTCGATGGTGCCGGAGACGCGCGCGACGTGCGCGGCGGTGAAGTCCTCGGAGTTCGAGATGCGCTGCTCCTCGTTGGCGCCGTAGCCGTGCGACTCGATGTTGGCCTCGTCGAGGACGTAGAGGCCGAGGCGGTCGCACAGCTCGTACCACTCGGGCACGTTCGGGTAGTGGCTCGTGCGCACCGCGTTGAGGTTGTGCTGCTTCATCAGCTTGATGTCTTCGACCATGCGCTCGGTGGTCACGACCTGCCCCAGGTCGGGGTCGAACTCGTGCCGGTTCGCGCCCCGGATCATGAGGGGCTTGCCGTTAAAAAGTATCCGGCCCTCTTTGATCTCCGACGTGCGAAAGCCGAGCCGCCACGGGACGACTTGGCGCCGTCGAGCGTGCGCACGAAGGGCGAAGGCGCGCCCGCGCGCAACGCCGCGCGCTCCTCCGCGTAGGGCACGAACGTGGCGTGCGGCGGCTCCTTGCCCACGGCGAAGACGCGCGGGTTCTCCCAGTCGGGCGCGTCCGCCTGTCTGGCTTGCGTCCGCACGGACGCACAGGCGAGCAGAAGGACGGCGGCGGCGAAGAACCTTCTCATCGGTTGCTCCTTGACTCTGCCGGCGGGGCTTGCCCGACCCACGCGCGGAAGTTGCCGTCGAAGAGGCGCGCGGCGTCGCGCTCGACCTCGGCGCGCGTGACGGCGCGCCCGCTCTCAAGCAGGCGCTCGTAAGAGTCGGCGAGCACGTCGGCCAGACAGCGCCGCGAGTGCTTCCACTTGTAGATGAGCTGTTCGAGCACCCGCGCGTCCGAGTGCTGCGCGACGAAGGAGGTGCCGAGCAGCTCAAGGCGCTCGCGCGTGATCTCTTTGATGATCGAGGGGTTGTTGAGGAACCACCAGCAGCCGAACGGCAGGAGGTTCGGGAACTTCCGCGCCGACACGCACAGCTCGTGCTGGTTCTCGCGCGAGAGGAAGGTGGCGAGGAAGCGCACGCCCGCGTTCTCCGCGCACAAACGCTCGACGGCGCGCACGCTCGCGCGCCCGACACCGTCGCCCGCCGCGCGCAGAGCCGGGTTGACGCCGCGCCGCACGCCGACCATCAAAGCGAAAGGCAAATGATGCGCGCGCGCCGTCGGCAAAACTACCTCGCGGATGACTCGGTCGCGCGCGTCCGCGGCCGGGTGTTCGAAGTCGTCGGGCAGAGACACGGCCATGTAGAGCGGACGCATCCGTTCTATCCAAACGTCGAGGAAGCGTCTCACCTCGCCCGCGGTCTTGCCGGACACGCCCCGGTCAACTTCGTACCCGCGCGCTTGAAGGGCCGCCGCCGAACCTTCCCAGTCGTTGAGCAGCCCGTCCATCCGCAGCGCCGCGTGGAACCGCCGGTCAATCCCTCCATCGCCCTCCCAGACGCGTGCCTCCCGCGCGTCGAACGGGTCGTTGGTCATCACCACGTCGCTCACGCCCGCGAGTTCCAGCACGCGCCCGAGGTGGGACGCCGCGTCCTGCTCTCTGAAGAAGGCGCGCGCCTCCTTCAAGTCTTCCGCGGCCGTGTCTAACCCGAACGAGTCGAGCACGGTGACGACCCCGCGCGCCGCCTCCGAGACCGGCGTGTGCTCCACGAAGAGCGTCCGCCACACGAGGTCGGCCTGCTCGGACTTGCTCATCCGCCAGAAGCTTTCGTAACTCACCTCCGCGGAGCGGAAGGTCTCGGCGACGAGGTAGTGATACGTCAAAAGCTCGTCGATGCCCGACAGGTTGAGCCCGCCGAACTCCGGCGCGAACAGGTGCGTGTGCATGTCGAAGACCGGCGCGGCCCCGACGACCTCCGACACCTGCCGTCTCAACTCTTCCCTTTCGGTCAGGCGCGGCCCGCCTCGACTTTCGATCACGCTGCTCGTCATCAATCTTCCTCGCGGTGAATGAAGTTAGGGCTTCATCATAACCTTTCACTTCCCTTCCCTCGCAAGCTCTTGATAGAAGCTCTGCAAAACGTAGAACGCCTGCTTCCGCTCGCCGCGGTTCGAGATGAGCCCCTTGCGGTTGTAGAAGTCCTGGATGCGCGGCAGCGGCCTGCGCGGCGAGCGGAAGTCAGTCAGAATCCACGGCGACATCCCGCGCAGGGCGGGTATCCGCCGCAGCATCTTGAGTTGGTGCTCGTAGAGGTCGCGCTGGTACTCCTCCGTCCAGCGCTGCCCCTTGTCGCCGTGGTTTCCGAAAAGCGCGTCGCCGCCGAACTCGCTGATGACGAGTGGCTTCCCCAAAGTCACCTTCCACGTCAGGCGGTCGGCCTTCTCGGGCGGGCCGTCGTACCAGCCGACGTACTCGTTGCAGCCGAGCACGTCCAGGCTCTCGCCGAGCGGGTCGTCCACGACCTGCGTGTCCGGGCCTTCGTAGTGCCGCTCGTTGGCGGCGGTTAACAGACGCGTCGGGTCGAGCGCGCGCGCGTGCTCGACGAGGCCGCGGAGGAAACGGTTGCGCGCCTCGCCGACGGGCGTCTCGTTCGCCACCGACCAGAGGACGACCGAGGCGCGGTTGCGGTCGCGCGCGATCATCTCGCCGAGCTGGTTCTTCGCGTTGGCAAAGGTGCCGGGGTCGTCCCAGAGGATCGTCCAGTAGACGGGCACCTCCGACCAGACCATCAACCCCAGCTCGTCGGCCACGCGCGTCATCTGCTCGTTGTGCGGGTAGTGCGCGAGGCGCACGAAGTTGCAGCCCAGCTCCTTCGCCCACGTCAAGAGCATCCGCGCGTCCGCATCGTTGAACGCGCGCCCGCCGCGCAGGGGCGACTCTTCGTGGATCGAGATGCCGCGGAGGAAGACGGGCCGGCCGTTGAGTAGGATGTCAGTCCCGCGCGTCTCGATGCTGCGGAAGCCGACGCGCTCTTCGACCGTGTCCGAGCCCGCGTTGACGACGACGCGGTAGAGTTTCGGATTCTCCGGCGACCAGAGGTCGAGCCGCGCCTTAAGGCTCAAGGGCGCGAGGCCGTCGGCGTCCGTTCTGAAGGTCTGCTTGATTTTTGCTTCCGGTATCTCGACGTTGACGGTCTGGTTCGCAGAGGCCGGGCCGTCGAGCTTCACCCAGCCGGCGACCTCTTCGCGCGAGCCCTTCTTTAACTGGACGAAGTAGTCGCGGACGAACGTGTCGGGCACCTCGACGAGCGCGACCGAGCGCGTCAGCCCGCCGTAGTTCCACCAGTCGGTGTTGAGCGTCGGCACGGCGTCCCGGCGCCGCTTGTTATCCACCTTGACGACGAGGAAGTTGTCGCGCTCGCGGACGAGGTTCGTCACTTCGAAATCGAAGGGCGTGAAGCCGCCCTCGTGGCGGCCGAGCTTCTCGCCGTTGAGATAGACGAACGTGTCGTAGTTGGCCGCGCCGAAGTGTACGAAGAGGCGCGTGCCGGGTCTCCTCGTGTAGTCGAAAGACTTCTTGTACCAGACGGTGCCCTCGTAGAAGAGGAGCCGCTCGTCCTGCGAGTTCCAGTCGCCGGGGACGTACAGCAGCGGCGAGTTGTCGAAGTCGTACTCGACGAGGTCGGACGGACTCTTGGGCTTGGCGTTCTTGAAGTAGCCGTTCGGGCTCTCCTGGTAGCGGTAGTCGTAGAAGCCGTTCTCGTAAGGGTCGATGATCGTCTGCCAGCGCCCGTCGAGGCTCAAACTGTGACGGCCGCCGACGTTCGCAAGCAGCGGCGACTGCGCCCGCGCGGTCGCCGTACAGAAAAGGAAGGCAGCGCAGAGCGCCGCGATTTTCATCCTCAAGGTTGAGACCTCCGGCAGCTATTTACCACAGAGACACAGAGACACGGCTTGTTGACGGCTAAAGCCTGAAGCTGTGTCTCTGTGTTGAAATTCCTTTCGCTATGGCCGCCATTCGAGAATGGAGATGGTTTGCGGGGGAATATCCTCCGTGCCTTCGCTCTGCCCCTGGCCGACCCTCTGGACGAAGAGGTGGAGTTCTCTCCTCGTTCGCCAGGCTTCCGGGTCGTAGAAGGCGACGTACTGCCAACGGCCGCGGCTGACGACCGAGTTGCGGCGGAAGATGACGGCAACGCCGACAGTCGAACGCTCTCCATCACCCTCCCGCCGCCCGCCGTAGTATCATCAGGCGGCTCTCCGATTCCCTCTTCGAGAGGCTCGCATCATGCCACGCCCCCGCCGCGCGCTGCTCGCCTGTGTCGCGCTCCTATTCATCCCGACCGTTCACGCTGACGCGCAGAGGCGCCGCGAGAGAACGGCGCCGCCCGCCGAGCGTGCCGCGGCGCTCAAGCCGCAGCGCGTCTCGCTCGCCGACGGCAGGACTTTCAACCTGAACCTCCCCGAAGGCTTCCGCATCGCCGTCGCCGCCGAGGGTCTGAAGCGCGTGCGCTTCATGTCGCTCGCCCCGGACGGGCGCCTCTTCGTCACGGATATGCACGACCTGACCGACAACCGCAAGGGCGTCGTCTACATCCTCGACCAGTTCGACCCGGCGCAGAGGAAGTTCCTCAAGGTCACGCCCTATCTGACGAAGCTGCGCAACCCGAACAGCGTCGCCTTTCACACGGACGCGGAGGGGCGCGACTGGTTCTACCTCGCCCTGACCGACCGGCTCGTGCGCTACCGCTACGCGCGCGGCGCCGACGCGCCCGTTGGCACGCCCGAGGTGCTCGCGACCTTCCCCGACTACGGGCTCGCCTACAAGTACGGCGGCTGGCACCTGACGCGCACGCTCGCCTTCGGCGCCGGCGGCAAGCTCTACGTCTCGGTCGGCAGCAGTTGCAACGCCTGCGTCGAGAAGGAGGACGTGCGCGCGACCGTCATCGAGATGAACCCGGACGGCTCGGGGCGGCGCTTCTACGCGCGCGGCCTGCGCAACGCCGTCGGCCTGCGCCCGGTCGGCGAAAGTCTCTACGCGACCGACATGGCCGCCGACCATCTGGGCAAAGACAGGCCGGCCGACACGATGTACGCCTTGCAAGCCGGCGCGAACTACGGCTGGCCCTACTGCTACCAGTCCGGCCCGCGGGTCTTCGCAGACCCCGAGTTCAACCCGCGCGGGGGAAAGTTCCGCTGCCGGGACGTGCCCGCCGCGCTCGCCGCCTTCGACGCGCACAGCGCGCCGCTCGGGCTCGAACACTTCGGCGCGGACGGGCCGGAGGAGTTGAAGGGCTCGTTCCTCGTCGCGCTGCACGGCTCGACGAACAAGAGCATCGGCCGCGGCTACCGCGTCGTGCGCGTGCCCGAGCGCGGCGGCGCCCCCGCCGACTTCATCACGGGCTTCCTACAGGCGGGCAAGGTCTACGGCCGCCCCGCGGACATCTTCGCCTACGGGCCGGGCGCCTTCCTCCTGACGGACGACCGCGCGGGCGTCGTCTACTACGTCTATAAGAAATAGCGGTCAGAACCGCCCGCGGTAGCGGGTGGGCCTTTGTCACCCGATTCAACCGAATGACAAAGGCCCACCCGCTACCGCGGGCGGTTCTGACCCGGTCGCCTTCGAGCTCCCTACTGACGCAGGCGCCACTTGATGCGCGTGTAGGCGATGCGGAAGCCGTGACGCTCGGCGTTGCGCTGCGAGCCGGAGCCGGGCTGCGCGCACATCATGGCGAGGTCGCAGCCGTGTTCGGCGGCGTAGGCGAGTCGCGCGTCGAGCAGCGCCAGTTGCGCGCCGCGCCTGCGCGCCTCGGGGACGGTGCTCGCGCCGGCCAAAAGCGCCACGCCCTCCCAGATGCTCAGGGCGCCGGTGGCGACCGGGCGGCCGTCCAGCTCGGCCAGGAACGAGAGCCCCGCCTCGCGGCGCGCGCTCACACGCGAGAGCCCGAGCATGAAGTCGCCCAAGCCCTCGAACTCGCCCCAACCGCGTGCCGCCGTCTGTGCCCAAAGCTCGTAATCGTCGGGGCCGGCCAGGCGAACGCTCACGCCCGAGTCTTGTCGCGCGGCCGCGCGGGCGGAGGTGCCGAGGGGCCGGAACATCACGCTCGTGAACTCGAACGGCTCGTACCCGCGCCCGTTCAGCAGTTGGAAAGTTGCCGGGTCGGCCAACGGGCTGACCTCGTGGTAGGCGGGCGCGCCGCGCTCCTTGAAGAACTCTTCGAGGCGTTCGAAGTCTGAGTCAGAAGGTGTCTCGAAGAGGCCGAGGCAGAACGTCTGCGTGATCGGCGACTCGACGGCGTCGAACATCGCGTAGGCGCCCGCGACCTCCGTCCAACACGCGCCGCTCTCGGGCTCCGCGGCGGCGCGCGCCTCGACGAACTCCACGCCGCCCCGCGCCTCCGCGCGCTCAAGCCGCCGCGAAAGGCTCAGGTCTGAGAAGATAAACGGCGCTTCATCAACCATATCTTTATAGAATGACGAATGATGAGTGATGAGTGATGAATGATGAATGAGAAGCAGCGTGCCTTCAATTCATCATTCATCACTCATCACTCATCACTCATCATTTCCCTTCACGGCGAGGCCCGCGACGACGGCCGCCAGCTCGGCCGGCTCGACCGGCTTGGCGACGTGCAATTGGAAACCCGAGGCGAGCGCACGCGCGCGGTCGGCGGGGCCGGCGTAGGCCGTGAGCGCCGCCGCGGGCGTCCGCCCCCCGCGCTCAAAGGGCAGCTCGCGCACCCTCCGAATCAACTCGTAGCCGTCGCCGTCCGGCATCCCTATGTCGGAGAGCAGGACGTGCGGCCGCCACGCCTGAAGCGTCTCCAAAGCCTCGCCCGCCGACTCGGCCGTCCTGACCTGCGCCCCGCGGCGCGCAAGCACCTCCGTCAGCAGGCGGCGCGCGTCCGGCTCGTCGTCCACGACCAGAACCTTCACCCCTTCGAGCGTGTGCGGCGCGGCCGGCGCCTCGAAAGCTTCGGGGCGCGCGGGCCCTGCGCCGCGGGCCGCCGGTTGCGCCGCGTCGCGGACGGCACGCACCGGCAGCCTCACGGTGAAGGTCGAACCGCGCCCCTCCCCTTCGCTCTCGGCCTTGACCGTGCCGCCGTGCAATTCGACCAGGTGCCTGACGATGGCGAGGCCGAGGCCGAGGCCGCCGTGCCGCCGGGTCGTGCCCATGTCGGCCTGCCGGAAGCGCTCGAAGACGTGCGGCAGGAACTCCGGCTCGATGCCCTGCCCCGTGTCCGAGACGGCGACCAACATCTGCGAGCCCGCGCGGCCGACGCGGACTTCGACGCGGCCGCCCGCGGGCGTGAACTTGACCGCGTTCGAGAGCAGGTTCCAGACGACCTGCTGGAGGCGCGCGGGGTCGCCGTTGACCGTTAAGGGTTCGGCGCCGACGTTGACGTTCAGCGCGACGCGCTTCGCCTCGGCCGCGGGGCGGACGACCGCGGCGGCCGCCTCGACGACCGCGCCGAGGTTGACGGGGACGACCTCGATGCGGAGCTTGCCCGTGATGACGCGCGACACGTCGAGCAGGTCGTCGATGAGCTGCGCCTGCGAGCGCGCGTTGCGGTAGATGGCCGCGAAGGCGTCGGCCGTTTTGCCCTCCGCGATCTGGCCGTCGGCGAGCAGCTTGGCCCAGCCGAGGATGGCCGTCAGGGGCGTCCTCAATTCGTGTGAAAGCGTCGCGAGGAACTCGTCCTTCAGGCGGTTGGCGGCCTCGGCCTCGGCGCGCGCGGCCTGCTCGCGCGCGAGTTCGAGCCGCGCCTCCTCGGCGCGCTTGCGCTCGGTGATGTCGCGCGAGATGCCGACCAGTCCCGCGACGCGCCCCTCCCCGTCGAAGATGGGCACCTTCGTCGTCGAGAGCCAGGTCTGTGAGCCGTCGGTGTAGGTCTCGCACTCCTCTTTATCGACGAGCGGCACGCCCGTCTGCATGACGCGCTGCTCGTCCTCGTAGGCGGCGCGCGCGTGCTCTTCGACGAAGAAGTCGAAGTCGGTCTTGCCGACCACGTCCTCGGGCGCGTTGCCGCCGCGGTAGGGCGCGTGGCGGTTGACGCGCGTGAAGCGGCTCTCGGTGTCCTTGAAGTAGATGGCGTCGGGGATGTTGTCCATCAGCGCGTGGAGCAGGGTGCTCTCGCGCTTCAGGGCCTCCTGCGCGGCCTTGCGCTCGGTGAAGTCGCGCATGACGACGACCGCGCCCAGCTTCTCGCCGTCGGGCCCGTAGATGGCGCCGCCGCTCGCGAGCACCGCGCGCGGCGTGCCCCCCTTCGGCGCGACGACCATCTCCACGTCGCGGACGCACTCGCCCCGGAGCGCGCGGTAGAGCGGTATCTCCTCCCGACGCATCCGCGTCCGGCCGTCGGGCAGGTAGAGGTCGTAGTAGTCGGCCCAGGTCTCGGGCGTGAGCGGGCGCTCGGCGAGGCCGTGGAGCTTGCGCGCGGCGTGGTTGAAGACGGTGAGGACGCCCGCGGCGTCGCAGGCGACGATGGCGTCCTCGACGTTTTCGAGGAGCGCGTCGATGAAGCCCCGCTGCCGCTCGGGCGGCAGGCGCTCGGCCCCGTTCGTGGGAGAGTCTGTCGGCATTGCTTCGGTGGGCTGTGAGGCAGCCGGCTTCCCCTTGTCTAAATTCAAAACTCCTGGCCGCCGGCGATGGCGCCGACGACGAGGAACGGCTCGCTGCCCGTCGCGACGGCTTCCGGCAGCGGGGCGTCCGCCGGCTCGTGAGACAGGTCTTGTTCGCACGCGAAGAAGCGCACGTAGGGGCGGCGCGCGCGCGTCGTGTGGTCGCGGATGGTGCCGCGCAGCGCCGGGTAGCGCGCTTCGAGCGCGTCGAGCACGGTGTCGCGCGTGACCGTGCCCTCCACGCTCAACTCAATCTCGCCCTCGACGCGCGCGAGCGTGCGGAGCGGCTGCGGGAGCAGGACGCGGATCACGGCAGCGCCTGCGCCTCCACGGAGAGCACGGCCGGCAGGTCGCGCACGATGGGAGCCCAGTGGTCGCCGCCGTCGCGCGAGGCGTAGACCTGCCCGCCCGTCGTCCCGAAGTAGACGCCGCACGGGTCGAGCGTGTCAACGGACATCGCGTCGCGCAGCACGTTGACGTAGCAGTGCTCCTGCGGGAGCCCGTTCGTCAGAGCCTCCCACTCTTCGCCGCCCGTGCGGCTGCGGTAGACGCGCAGCTTTCCATCCGGCGGGTAGTGCTCGGCGTCGCTCTTGATCGGGACGACGTAGATCGTCTCCGGCTCGTGCGCGTGCACGTCGATGACGAAGCCGAAGTCGGAGGGGAGGCCGCCGCTCACCTCGCGCCAGTTGTCGCCCGCGTCGTCGCTGCGCATCACGTCCCAGTGCTTCTGCATGAAGAGCACGTCGGGGCGCGCGGGGTGCATGGCGACGTGGTGGACGCAGTGGCCGACCTCGGCGTTCGGGTCGGGGATGTATTGCGAGCGCAGGCCGCGGTTGATGGGCTTCCACGTCTTGCCGCCGTCGTCGGTGCGGAAGGCGCCCGCGGCCGAGATGGCGACGTACATCCGCTCACGGTTCGAAGGGTCGAGGATGACCGTGTGCAGGCACATCCCGCCCGCGCCCGGCTGCCACTGCGCGCCGGTGCCGTGGCCGCGCAGGCCCGAGAGTTCGTGCCACGAGCGCCCGCCGTCGGTGGTGCGGAAGAGCGCCGCGTCCTCGACGCCCGCGTAGACCGTGTCGGGGTCTTCCGGGGAGGGCTCGAGGTGCCAGACGCGTTTGAACTCCCACGGCTTCGGCGTGCCGTCGTAGAACTGGTGCGTCGTGAGCGGGGCGCCCGTCTCGGCGGAGGTGTCGTAGACGAATTTGTTGCTCTCGCCCTTCGGCATCCCCTCGGGCGTCGTGGTCGGCTCGCCGGGGGACGTGCCGGGTTGGAACCACGTCTGGCCGCCGTCGTCGGAGCGCTGGATGATCTGGCCGAACCAGGCGCTCGTCTGCGAGGCGTAGATGCGTTTCGGGTCTGAGGGAGACCCCTTCATGTGATAGACCTCCCAGCCCGCGAAGTGCGGCCCGCTCACCTCCCAATTCTCGCGCGCCGCATCCGAAGTCAGGACAAACGCGCCCTTGCGCGTGCCCACGAGTACCCGCACTCTTCCCACTCTTCAGTACCTTCCTATTCTTCGGGAGCGTCTTGGATGGCGCCCGCCTCCTCTCGCCGACGGCGTCGGGGCGGGCGGACGAGGAAAGATACTTTCCCCGCGAGGCTTTTGTAAAGAGGGGCTACGATTCGTAGCGCCGCCGGTGCTCTTCGCGCATCGAGAGGTAGGCGGGGTCTTGGAGGACGGCGTCGAGCAGCCGCTTGAAGACCCGCGCGCTCTCGAGCTTCAACTTGTCCGGCGCGCGCGGGGCGACCGTTCGGCCGTGCGCGCCGCTCTGTCCTTTCTTGCCTGCGGGGACGGGGCCGACGTACTTCTTCCCCGAACGGTGGTTGGCGTAGCGCATCGAGCGCGTCCAGCCCATCTGGATGTACTTGCGCGCCATGTCCATCCCGACGAAGTCGCCCGCGCGCTTGTAGCCCTCGAACATCTCCTTGAGTTTGGCCGCCGACTCGCGCGCGACCTCGGGCGTGCGGAAGCGCCAGTGCGGGAGCAGCTCGCTCTTGTAGGGCTCGACGAGGAGCACGCCCTGCTCGCCGCGCCCGACGCGGTACAGCTCCGGGTGCGCGCGGAAGTCCGTGCGCTTGAAGTCGAGCGTGTAGTCGAACTTCATGCGAGCAGCGCGGCCTCGGGCGTCAGTTGTTCGGGGTAGACTTTGACCGGCGTGAACTCGTCGAGCGCGCGGAGGAACTCGCCGACCGCCTGGAACCTCGCGAGCGGATTGCGAGAGAGAGACTTGCCGACGACCGAGACTAAACCCTCCGGCACGCCGCGCGCCGCGAGCGCCTCGAAGTCCGGCTCTTCGGCGAGCTGCGGGTAGCGCGCGGAGAGCGGCGCGTGCCAGTCGTCGGCGCCCGCGCGGAAGGGGCGACTGCCCGCGAGCAGCTCGAAGAGCATCGCGCCTAAGGAGTACACGTCGGTCGCGGGCGAGAGCGGCGCGCGCGTGACCTGCTCGGGCGCGAGGTACTGCGGCGTGCCGCTGCGGTCGGGCGGGCACTTCCTCCCGTCGCCCAGCTCCCAGACCACGCCGAAATCTATCAGCACGGGCCGGCCCTCGCGCAGCACGACGTTCGAAGGCTTCAGGTCGCGGTGGAGCAGCCCGCGCGCGTGCGCGTGCGCCACGGCCGCGCCCACGTGCTGCACGAGCCGCACGGCGCGCGCCGCCTCGAGCGGCCCCGACTCGCGCAGCTCGTCGCGCAGCGTGCGCGGGCCGGCGTGTTCGAGCAGCAGGTACGGCAGGGGCGCGCGCAGGTTCTCGCCCAACAGGCGCACGACGCCCGGGTGGCACAGGCGCTTGAGCGCCGCGCACTCGGCGCGCAGAAGCCCGCGGTTCTTCTCGCCCTCGGCGTCTTCGGGTCGCAGGCGCTTGCAGACCGCGGGCGCCAGCAGCCCGTGGTGCCAGACGGCGAACACGTCGGCGCTCATCCCGCGCGAGATGCGGTAGGCGACGGTGAAATCGTCGACGCGCGTGCCCGGCCCCGGCACTTCTTCCGGCGCCGCCTGGGCCTTTACGTTCGAGAAGGCGGCCGTCACTACTTCAACTCGAGCTTCTCGTTCTCGCCCAACTGCGCCGGCTCGCCCGTCACCAGCGAAGAGATGAGGCCGACGGCGTGCGCCACCCACGACTGCGAGCCGTCCCAGTACTCTGCGCGCGCGACCGACACCTTGAGAAGCGCGATGTCCGGCGTGTCCACGCCCTCGGGGAACCACGCCTTGAGTTCCGGCTTCCAGAGCTGCTCGATCTTCGCGCGGTCACGCACGACCTCGGCCGCGCCCGAGAGCGAGGCGTAGGTCTGTTCGTCAACGTCGGCGAAGCTCGCGTTGACCGTCGAGACGCGGTTGACCTCGTCCACCTTGTGCGAAGAGCCGTAGGTGAAGAACCAGAGGTCGCCGTCGAACTCCACCTCGCGGTTGTTCGACATCGGCCGGCTGTGTAAGTCGCCCCGCTCGTCCACGGTGGTCAGCATGCAGATGTCCACCGCCTTCACTATCTCGCGCAGCTTCGCGAGCTTATCGTCCTGAGTCGCCGCCTTGCTCATCCCCTTGAGACCTCCCCTTGAAATCGAAAGGGGCGCGTCGTCGCCCCCCGCGCGGCCGTATGAATCGCCGAACCCCTCGACCTTTATGAAGCGCCGCGCGGCGCCGACGACGCGCCCCGGACGTTTACTGCTTCTCCTGGCCGCCGCCGGCCCCCTGCCCGCCCTCCTCGTAGCCGGGCTCGCCCGGGCGCGGCGGGTGGCCGTCGCCGGTCGTCGAATGAGTGCTCTGGCCCTCCGAACTGTTCTGCGGGAACTGCCCTTCCTGCTCCTTGTTCTCTGCCATCTCCTTCTCCCCTTTCTCACCTTTGCTCGTTGTTGATTGCGGAGCCCGCGGCCCCGCGCCTGAGGTCGGCCGGCACGCCGTCGAGGCCCTGCGCGGCCAGCCCGCGCCAGCGCTCGCCCTCGACGGCGAGTTTCAGCCAGCGGCTGTAGAGGTGCGGTCGCTCGCGCAGGTCGCGCAGCAGCTCGCCCAGAGCGACCCAGCGCCAGGCCTCGACCTCCGAAGGGTCGGGCGCGGGGTCTCCCCCGTGCGCGCCGACGAAGACGTGGTCGTACTCGTGCTCGACCAACTCGCCGTCCAGCTCCGCGCGGTAGAGGAACTGGAACGCCTCGCGCAGCTCGCAGTCGATGCCCATCTCTTCGCGCAGGCGGCGGCGCGCGGCGTCTCGAGTCGCCTCGCCCGGCCGCGGGTGGCCGCAGGCCGTGTTCGACCAGAGGCCGGCCGAGTGGTACTTCTCGGCCGCGCGCTTCTGCAGGAGCAGGCGCCCGCGCCCGTCGAAGACGAAGACCGAGAAGGCGCGGTGGAGCGCGCCCGCGCGGTGCACCTCCATCTTCTCGCCGACGCCCAACTCCCGGTCTTCCGCGTCCACGAGTATCAGTTGCTCAGCCGCCATAAGAACTCTCCGCCGCCCATTCTAACCGTTCCCCTGCCCCGGGAGTTAAGACCTTCGCCCGCTGACCGCTTTGCACGTTTTAGACGGCATGGCTTAAACTTGTCAAGTCACAATTTATTGTCGAACGTGACGCCCTTGTGAGCGAAGTGAGCGTTTTTGCGCTTTACGTGAGCGGTTTGTTCTGTTAAGGTGCCCGTGGACTTTTACGGATGAGCGGCATGTTCAAGGAGACCAAAGGCAGGCGTCTGACGAGCAGGGAGGCCGCGCGCGTGCTCGGCGTGAGCGAAGCTTCCGTCAAGCGCTGGGCCGACAGCGGGCTGCTCCCGATGGAGAAGACTGCGGGGGGACACCGGCGCTTCCGCCCGGAGGACTTGGCCGCCGCGCGGCGCGCACACCCGGCCGCGGGCGAAGCGCCGCCCGAGAGGAGGAGACACGCGCACGGGGCGAGCGCGCCGCTGACGCAGGCGCTCGAACCCGCGCGCGAGGCGGCCCTCGCGGAGGAGGCTTTCGGGGCGCTCCTCGACGGGCGCGACGAGGAGCTTTCGTCTCTGCTCGTCAACCTGCACCTGCACGGCCTTTCGGTCGGGCAGATCGCGGACAAAGTCCTGTGCGCGGCGATGCGGAGGGTCGGCAACCTCTGGCACGCGGGCGAGCTGTCGGTGGCGCAGGAGCACGTCGCGACGCGGACGGCGACGGTCGCGCTGCAGGGGCTGCGGGTGTCCGTACAGGCGGCGGGCGCGGGCGAGCAGATGCGCGCGCTCTGTTGCAGCGTCGAGGACGATTTTCACGGGCTGCCTTTGCGGCTCGCCGCGCTCACGCTCGAAGGTTCGGGGCTGGCCGTCTTCGACCTCGGGCCGAGCACGCCCTTCTCCGCCCTGGCCGAGGCGGTGCAGAGGTTCCGGCCCGAGCTGGTCTGCGTCTCCGCGACGGTGCTCTTGCGGCTAGACCGCGCGGTGTACGAGTACGCCGGCTTCATCAAAACGGCGCGGCGCGCGGGCGCCGCGGTCGTGCTGGGCGGCGCGGGCTTCCGCGAGGAGGGCGTGCGCAGGCGTCTGCCGGCAGACCTGCACGCGGACAGCTTCCGCCAGATGGAGGAGTTCGTCGGCACGCTGCCCGCCGCCGAATCTTGAGATCGAACAAAGGGGGTTTTGAAAGTCATGTCGGAACAGGTCGCGAAAAGATTCATCGAGGCACTCGGCATGCTCGAAGCCGGGCGAGATCTGGAAGGTATCGTCGAACTCTTCGCCGCGGACGCGGAGGTCGGCAACGTCGTCTCGCCCGAGAAGTTCAGCGGGCGCGAGGGGGCGCGCGAGTTCTGGGGCGCGAAGTACCGGGACACCTTCGGCGAGGTGCGTTCCACCTTCCGCAACGTCTTCGCCGCCGGGGGCCGCGCCGCGCTCGAATGGACGACCGAGGGGACGGCCGACGACGGGGCGCCCGTGAAGTATGACGGCGTCAGCATCCTCGAAATCGAGGGCGGAGAGATCAAGCGCTTCTGCGCCTACTTCGACGCAGGCTCTCTGGGCCGGCAGTTGACGGACAGGGCGCGGGCGCAGGGCAGGTGAAGGTTATGAACAAGAGGGTCTTGGCCGCGGGGCTGCTGTTGCTCTGCGCGGCAATATTGGCGAAGGCCGAGCGGAAGGAGAAGGAGGCGTTGCGGGTCGTGCCTTCGGTCGACCTGCCGCGCTACGCCGGACTCTGGTACGAGGTGGCGCGCCTGCCGAACCGCTTCGAGGAGAAGTGCGCGAGCGACGTGACGGCCGAGTACACGCTGGAGGAGATGGGGCGCATCCGCGTCGCCAACCGCTGCCGCAAAAAGGACGGCAAGATGACGGAGGCTGTGGGCGAGGCGAAGCGCGCTGACAAGTCGGGGCCGAACTCGCAACTCAAGGTGAGGTTCGCGCCCGGCTTCCTCTCCTTCCTCCCCGCAGTCTGGGGCGACTACCAGATCATCGAGCTGGCGCCCGACTACTCCTACGCCGTCGTCGGCGCGCCCGACCGCAAGTACCTCTGGGTGCTCGCGCGCGCCCCGCGGCTGGACGAGGCCACGTACCTCCGCCTGCTGGAAGCGGCCCGCTCCCAGGGTTTTGACGTGAGCAGGATGATACGGACGCAGCATGGGAACTAATCAGGTCAGAACCGCCTGCGGTAGCGGGCGGCCGTTTGCGACACGGCTCCCGCGGGAAACAAAGAGCCACCCGCTACCGCGGGTGGTTCCGACCGTTATGACTGCGGAGGAGTGGGCGCTTCGCGAGCGCCGCGCGCGCGAGGCCGCGCTTTGTGCGCGCACGGAGCAAGCGGCGTGGCGCGTGCTCAACCGCGAGGCGCGCCGCGTGATGCGCGCCTACACGACGAGCTTCTTCATCGTCAGCCGCTTCCTGCCGCGCGCCAAGCGCGAGGAGGTCGAGGCCGTCTACGCCGCCGTCCGCTACCCGGACGAGGTCGTGGACACTTTTCCCATCGACGCCGAAGAGCGCCTGCGTCTGCTCGAAGAGTGGGGCGCGCACTACGAAGCCGGACTCGAATGCGCGTCCCTCCGCGAGGCGCTCGCGCGCGGCGTGCCCGCGCACCTCGCGGGCTTCACGCGCGTCGTGCGCGAGCGAGACATCCCCGCCGAGCACTACCGGGCCTTCCTCGGCGCGATGCGCCTGGACGTGAGGCCGCGCCCCTTCAAGACGCTCAACGACCTCGTCGGCTCGTACGTCTACGGCAGCGCCGTCGTCGTCGGCTACTTCCTGACGCACGTCTACGGCGCGCGCGACGCGCACAGCTTCGTGCGCGCGCTCGACGCGGCGCGCGACCTCGGCGTCGCGCTCCAGTTGACCAACTTCCTCCGCGACGTGGCCGAAGACCAGAGGCGCGGCCGCGTCTACCTCCCCGCCGACGCCCTGCGCGCCGAGGGGATCGAGCAGCTCGACGCGAACGACCCGCGGCAGCAGGGGCCGCTCGCGCGCGTGCTCCGCAGACTCGCGGCCTACGCCGCCGGCCGCTACGCGTCCGCGGAGTCGAACCTGGACGCCTTCGCGCCCGACTGCCGGCTCGCGGTGCGTTCCTGCATACGCGTCTACGGCCGCCTCAACGAGCGCATCGCCGAAAGCAACCGCGGCGCGGCGCACCGCGAGAGCGTGCCCCTGCGCGAGAAGCTACGGGTGCTCCCGCCGAGCAAGTACTGGCGCATCCCGCTCGCGTACCTCGTCAGATGAAGTCCACGGAAGAGAAGCGCGTGCTCGTCGTCGGCGGCGGCCTCGGGGCCTTGAGCGCCGCGGTACACCTGCGCCTGAAGGGCTTCGACGTCACGCTGCTCGAAGCCGGCGAGCGCGTCGGCGGCCGCGCCAACCTCATCGAGCGCGACGGCTTCCGCTTCGACACAGGCCCGTCGCTGCTCAACTACCCGTGGGTCTTCGAAGAACTCTTCGCCGCCGCGGGGAAACGTCTGGAGGACTACGTCCGCCTGCTCCCCGTCGAGCCTTCGCTCACCTTCCGCTGGGCCGACGGCACGCGCTTCACGCTCTCGTCCGACCTGCAAAACTTCCTCGGCGAGTGCGAGCGGCTCGAGCCCGGCTCCGCGCCCTCGGTCTTCGCCTTCATGCGGGACGCGGGCGAGAAGTACCGCGTCGCCTTCGACAAGCTCGTCGGCCGCAACGTGGACAACCCCGCGAAGTGGCTCGGCGCTTTGACGCCGCGCGAGCTTCTGGGGACTGGACTTTGGCGCTCCTTCGACGGCGAGTTGCGCAGGCACTTCAAGAGCCGCCACGTGCGCGAGGCGCTCGGCTCCTACGCGATGTACCTCGGCGGCTCGCCCTTCCAACTGCCGGGCATGTTCACCATCCTGCCTTACGGCGAGATGGCCTACGGACTCTGGCTCCCCGAAGGCGGCGTCTACGGGCTGGTTGAAGGGGTCGAGAGGCTCGCGCGCGAGGCGGGCGTCGAAGTCCGCACGCGCTGCCGCGTCTCGAAGATCATCGCGCGCGGCGGCAGCGTCTACGGCGTGCAGCTCGCCGACGGGACGGTCGAGCGCGCGCACCTCGTCGTCTCGAACGTGGACGCGCCGACGACCGACACGGAACTCGTCGAGTCCGACCGCCCTTTCGCCGCGCGGCCCCGCGCCGCGAAGACGAAGATGACGCCCGGCGTCGTCACCTTCTACTGGGGCGTGGCCGGCGAGGTCGAAGGCCTCGGCCACCACAGCATCTTCCTGCCCGAAGACTACCGCGGCGCCTTCGACGATTTGTTGGAGCGCGGGCGCGTCCCGCGCGCGCTCCCCTTCTACGTGGCCGTGCCCTCGGCGACCGACCCGAATCTCGCGCCGCGCGGCTGCTCGGCCGTCTTCGTGCTCGCGCCGACGCCGACGCTCAGCCGCATGCCCGGCGCCGACTGGAGCGAGGAGGCGCGGAAGATAAAGGAGCGCGTGTTGGAGACGCTCAAGCTTCACGGCGTGAGCATCGAGCCGTGGCGCGTCATGTGCGAAGAGGTCTACACGCCTTTGGACTGGCGGCGGCGGTTCGGGCTGTACGACGGCTCGGCCTTCGGCGCGGCGCACACGCTCTTTCAGGTCGGGCCGTTCCGCCGGAAGAATTTTTCCGAGGAGCTGGAAGGCCTCTACTACGTCGGCGCGAGCACGACGCCGGGGACGGGGATGCCGATGGTCGTGCTCTCGGGCCGGCTCGTCGCGGAGAGGATTACGGAACGTGTTCGTTGAGCGCCACGGCCGGGGCCTCGAAGTCTTCTTCGCGCTGCACGGCTGGGGCGGCGACCGGCGCACGTTCGCGCCGCTCGCGCCGTTCGTGCCCGAGGGCGTTTCCCTGTACGCGGCAGATTTGCCGGGCTGCGGAGACTCGCCGCGGCCGAACGCGTGGGCCGTCGGCTGCGTCGTCGACGAGATCGTTTGGGCCGTGCGTGCGACGGGGGCCGGGCGCGTGTCGCTCCTGGGCAACTGCGGCGGCGCGGTCTTCGCGCTGCTGGCCGCGCGCGAGTTGAAGGGGGTGGTCGAGCGCGTGTCTCTGATAGACCCTTTCGCGTACCTGCCCCGCTACTTCCGGCTCTTCAACGCGGGCGAGTTCGGGCGGCGCGCGTACGACGCGACGTTCGCGAACCCCTTCGGCCGCTGGCTGACGAACCAGTCTCTGCGCGGGCGGCGCGCGGGCGCGGCAGACCTGACGGCTTCGTTCGCGGAAGTCGACCACGAGGCCGCGCGCCGATACCTCAAGCTCTACGACGAGGTCGGCACGGTCGAAATCTTCAGAGGGTTCGGCGCGCCCGTCGAGATCGTTTACGGCGAGCGGACGTTCGGCGCGGTCAAGCGTTCGCTCAAACTCTGGCGCGAGGTGCTGCCGCAGGCGCGCGTGCGCGAGCTGAAGGGCGCGGGCCACCAGCCGTTCGTCGAAGCGCCGGAGCGCCTGGCCGAGTTCGTCTTCGGGGCGGGGGCGAGAAAGCGGGTGACGGTTTGAGCGAGTTGTTCATGAAGTTCGTCGGGTCGGAGCGCGAGGCCGTCGAGGCGGCGCTGCGGCGGGGCCTGCCCCAGAGCACGCTCGCGCGCGCGGGCCGCCTCAACGAGGCGCTCGAGTACGCGGTCTTCCCCGGCGGCAAGCGCCTGCGGCCCGCCCTCGCGCTGCTCGCCTCGCGCCTCGCGGGCGCTTCGACGAGGCAGGGGCTCGCGGTCGCCTGCGCCGTCGAGTTCCTGCACACGAGCTCGCTCATCCTCGACGACCTGCCCTCGATGGACGACGCCGACGTGCGGCGCGGACGGCCCGCGCTCCACCTCGTCTACGGCGAGGGCGTCGCGGTGCTCGCGGCGGTCGCGCTGCTCAACCAGTCTTACGCGCTGCTCTCGGAGGCCGCGTGCGAAGGCGGCGCGGCGCTCCTGCGCGCGGCTACGCTTTCGGTCGGGTCGGACGGGATGGTCGGCGGTCAGGTCGTAGACCTCGAGACGCGCGCCGCCTCGGCCGACGAGGAGGCCCTGGCCTCGCGCGACCTGAAGACCGTCGCGCTGATGCGGCTGCTGATGACGGCCGGCGCGCTCGCCTGCGGCGCGTGCGAGGAGGAGACCGCGACGCTCGCGGACTTCGGCGAGTGCTTCGGCCGCGCGTATCAAGTCTGCGACGACGTGCTCGACGACACCTTCGCGAGCGAGGTGACGGGCAAGCCCGCGCGCCAGGACGCGCGCCACCGCCGCGCGAGCGCCGTCACGGGCTTCGGCCCCGAGGGCGCGCGCCTCTTCGCGCGACGCCTCGTCGCACGCGGCGTCGCGCGCCTGCACGCGCAGTTCGGCCCGCGGGAAGAGGTGACGATCCTCTCCGACGCCGCGCACTACGTCCTCGACGCGACCCGCTCTCACGGGACTGCATCGTTCAAACAGGAGGCCGTGGCGTGAGGGCAGATGGGTCAGAACCGCCCGCGGTAGAGGGTGGCCCTTTGCAACTCGGATGCTGCGTTCTGCAAAGGGCCACCCGCTACCGCGGGCGGTTCTGACCGCTATACGAATCTCGTGACTGCCATTTCTTTAATCATCGTCGCCGCCGCGCTCCTGCTGCTCTGCGTGGCGCTGTGGAACGCGCTCGCGTGGCCGAAGGTCGGCGACGCGGGGGTGAGCCTGGAGGCGCCGCCGCCGTCGGTCTCGATTCTCATCCCGGCGCGCGATGAGGAGTCGAACATCGCGGCCTGCCTCGACGCGGCGCTCGCGCAGGGGCCGTCCGTGCTGGAGGTGCTCGTCTACGACGACCACTCGACCGACCGCACAGCGGAGATCGTCGAAGGTTACGCGTGGCGCGAGTGGCGCGTGCGGCTCGTACGGCCTTCGGAGCTGCCGGAAGGCTGGTGCGGGAAGACCTTCGCGTGCGCGCGTCTGGGCGCGGAGGCGAAGGGGCGTTGGCTGCTCTTCCTCGACGCGGACGCGCGGCTCGTCGGCCGCGACGCCGTCTCGCTGATGGTCGGAGAGGCCCTGGCGCGCGGCGTGACGCTGCTCTCCTGCTGGCCGCGCCTTCTGACGAGCGGCATCTGGGAGGGCGCGCTGATGCCGCTCCTGAACTTCGTCGTCTTCACGCTCTACCCGGCGCCGCTCGCGCTCAGGCGCGACGACCCTTCGCTCGGGCTCGCGCACGGCTCGTGCGTGCTGGCGCGGCGCGACGCGTACGAGACGGTCGGCGGCCACGCCTCCGTGCGCGGCGAGCTGTTCGAAGACGTGAGGCTGGCGCAAGTTTGGCGCAGGCGCGGCCAGCGCGGCCTGTGCCTCGACGGGCAGGGCGTGGTCGAGGTGCGCATGTACCGCTCGCTCGAGGGCATCTGGTCGGGCTTTCGCAAGAACTTCTTCCCGGCCTTCCGCACGGCGCGCGCCTTCTGGGCGTTCGTGGCGCTCCACCTCTGCGTGCTGCTCGCGCCGTTCGCGCTGGCGCCTTTGGCGTTGGGGTGGGGCTGGGCGTGGGGCTTCGCGGCGGCGGCCTTGTGCGTGCTCGCGGCGCGCGTCGCGCTCGCGTTGAGGTTCGGACACCCCCTGTGGTCTGCGGCGCTGCACCCCCTGGGCGAGGCGCTGCTCGTCGCGTTGGGGCTGGCGTCGTGGCTCGGCTGCAGGACGGGGCGCGGCGTCGAGTGGAAGGGCCGCCGCTACTTACAGACAGAAGGAGCGAAAGAATGAAAGTGCTCGTGTTCATCATCCTCGTCGCGTCGGCCGTCGCGGGGCAAGCCCCGCCGCGGGCGGCGAAGGTGTCGGCGGAGGACTTGAGAAGGCTGGCGGGCGCGCGCTGGACGGGGACTCTGACCTACCTCGACTACGGCTCGGGCAAGAAGGTCTCCATCCCCTCGAACCTGACCGTGACGCAGGCGGAGGGCGACGAGAGCGCGTGGGTCTTCGAGTACGAGTACCCCGAGGAGCCGAAGGCGAACGGCAGACAGACTTTGAAGATCAGCGACGGCGGGGCCGTCTTCGACGGCGAGCAGGTCGTCGAGAGAACGGGCCTGGACGGTGGCGGGTTCAGGCTCGTGACGGTGAAGCGGGGCAGGGACAACGAACGCGAGGCCCTGTTCCGCTTCACCTACACGCTCGAACGCTCGACCTTCACGGTCAAGAAGGAGGTGCGCCCCGAGGGCGCGGCCGAGTTCTTCGAGAGGAACCAGTACAGTTGGAAGCGTTGAGGCAGCGGCGGGCGGTCGTCATCGGCGGGGGGCTGGGGGGTTTGGCGACGGCCGTGCGGCTCGCGGCCCGCGGCTGGCGCGTGGAGGTCTTCGAGCAGGGGCCGCGCCTCGGCGGGAAGATGAACACGTTCGAGCGCGAGGGCTTCCGCTTCGACACGGGGCCGTCTCTCATCACGATGCCGTGGGTCTTCGAAGAGCTGTTCGAGGCCGCCGGCAGTTCCCTCTCGCGCCACGTCAGGCTCACGCAGGTCAGCCCGCTCGCGGACTACGTCTACGCGGACGGCACGCGCTTCACCTACACGACCTCTCTGCCGGAATGGCTGGAGACCGTAAAGCAACTTGAGCCGCGCGACCGCGAGGGCTTCATGAAGTTCATGCGGCTCGGCGCGCGCCTGTTCGCGCTCTCGCGCGAGACGTTCCTGCGGCGCGCGCCGCTTGAGCCGCCCGACCTGCGCTCGCTCGGGGCGCTCAGACAGTTCCCCCTGCGCCACGCGTGGGGCAGCTATCACTCGACGGTCGCGGCGCACTTCCGCAGCCCGCACCTGCGGCAGATGTTCGAGCGATACCCGACCTACGTCGGCTCTTCCCCCTACCGCACGCCCGCCACGTTCGCAGTCATCCCTTACATCGAGTACGCCTACGGCGGCTGGCACGTCGAAGGCGGCCTCTACCGCATCGTCGAAAGCTTGATCGACCTGGCGCGGGACTTAGGGGTGAGCCTTCACACCTCGGCGCGCGTCAGCGCAATCGAGCATGAGGGCCGCAGGGCGCGCGGCGTCACGCTCGCCGACGGGACGAAGCTACAGGCCGACGTGGTCGTGATGAACGGCGACGCCGCCCTGACGGACGAAATGCTCGGCGGCGGGAACGGCAACGGCCTGCGGTCTCAGTCCGAGCGTTCACTCTCCGGCTTCGTCATGCTGCTCGGCGTCAAGAGGAAGTTGGAAGGACTCGCGCATCACACCGTCTACTTCGCGGAAGACTACCGCAGGGAGTTCTCGCAGCTCTTCGACGAGAGACGCTTCCCCGAAGACCCGACCGTCTACGTCTGCGCCCCGAGCCGCACCGACCCGTGCGTCGCGCCCGAAGGCTGCGAGACGCTCTTCGTCATGGCGAACGCGCCGTCCGTCGAGAGCCCCTGGGACGAGAGACAGACGGAAGAGGCGAAGGCCGGAGTCTTCGGGCGGCTGTCTAAGGGCGGCTTCCCCGACGTCGCGCGCGAGACGGTCGTCTCCGACGTGTGGACGCCGGGGCGCTTCGCGCGCGACTACGTGAGTCCGGGCGGCGCCATCTACGGCACGCACTCGCACGGCTGGCGGCGCGCGTTCCTGCGCCCTCCGAACAGGCACGCGCGCGTCGGCGGCCTCTACCACGTCGGCGGCAGCAGCCACCCCGGCGGCGGCACGCCGACCGTCCTGCTCTCCGCGAAGATCACGACGGAGTTGATAGAGAGGCACGAGCGTTGAGCGTGACGGCCCACACGCCCGTCATCTCTCGTCCGCTCTCGCGCTGGCGGCGCGCGGCGCTGTGGCTCGCGCTCGCCGTCTTCGCTGTTCTTTGGTTCGGCGGCGTCGCGACCGCCTGGCTCGGCGTCGAGCGCGAAGACGCGGGGCTCCTCGCCTCGCTCTTCCTGCTGACGGCGGGCTTGGTCGTGCTGCTGGGTGAGAGGACTTCGAAAGGTGTGTGGTCGCTCGCGTGCGCCGCGCTGCTCGGGCTCCTGGTCGAGGCGGCGGGCGTGCGCTTCGGCGTCCCCTTCGGACGCTACGCGTACACCGACGCGCTACAGCCGCGGCTGCTCGGCGTGCCGCTCGTGATGGGGCCGGCGTGGATGGTTCTGGTCGCGTTCGGGACGGACGCGGCGGCGCGCCTGCGCCTCCGGGGGTGGGCGGCGACAGTCTGCGCGGCGCTCCTGACGACGGCGACCGACCTCGTCATCGACCCGCTCGCCGCGAACCGCCTCGGCTACTGGCGCTGGGAAGAGGCGGGCGCGTACTACGGCATCCCCTTCCTCAACTTCGTCGGCTGGTTCGTGACGGCGCTCGCCGCCTGCCGCGTTGCGGGCGAGAGAGAGAACTTCTGGGCCGGCCTGGTCGGCGCCGCCATCGTCCTCTTCTTCGCGCTGCACGCGCACGCGCACGCGCTTCCCTTCGTCGCGCTCGTCGGCTTCGCGCTCTGCCTCGCGCGCCTGCTGCTCACTCTTCGCGCCGCGCCGCCACCAAAACGCACGCCGCCAGCATGAGCAGCAGCGAGACGGCCGTCGGCACGACCCAGCGCCCGCCGATCTGCGTGTAGTAGACGGCCACGCCCGACGCCACCCCTCCGGCCAGGAACAGCAACAGCGCCACGTAGTTCGGCTTCGCGCCCGCGCCTATCAGCATTTCAGCACCTCTCTTCCGCTTGTCCTTCAAGGGGGCCGCGGTCAATGATACACAAGTCGAACCTTGGACACACATTGATTGAAGTGTCGTGAAAGTGTCGTGTGAGTAAAGTTATGTAAACGTCCCGCGCGCCGTACCCACTCAGTTCACGATGTGGTGAGACGTGACACCTTATCGTGCGAAGCGCGGACACCTCCGACGAGGATGTCCGCGCTTTTCCTTTGCCATTCGCGGGCGCGCCCGGTGGCACGGTGGTTGTTACAGACAGGGCGACGGTGGGAGTAAAACATAAGGGGGATTTCATTCGAGATGAGAGGCAATCATAAAGGCTTGTTGAAGGGTGCTTCGCTGCTGGCGCTCGGCGTGTTGACGCTGGTTCCGGCAACGAGCGCCAACGCACAGACGTGGCGCGACCGCCAGCGCGACCAGAGGCGTGAGCAGCGCCGCGAGCAGCGGCGCGAAGAGAGGCGCGAGGAGCGCCGCGGCCGGGACTGGGGCGACTACAACGGCTGGGGCGGCACGCAGCAGCTCCGCCAGACGGCCCTGAACGCGGGCTACAACGAGGGCATCAAGGAGGGACGCCGCAACCGCAACCGCGGCTACCGCAACCTGAACGACTTCAGCGCGTACCGCAGCGCCACGAAGGACTACAACTCGCGCTACGGCGACCGCGCGCTCTACCAGCGCTTCTACCGTCAGGGCTTCGAGAACGGCTTCCGCGACGGCCTGAACGGGTACTGAGGCAGTAGGCAGTAGGCAGTTGAAGACGGAAAGCGTCTAATCGAATCTGCCCGAAAGAACGTGGGGCGGCGAGATTCATTGCTCGCCGCCCCACGTTCTTTTAACAACTTCCGTAATCAGCAAACTGCCTGCTGCCATCTGCCTACTGCCTACTTTTCTTTCCCCACCCCGCCCCAGTCTTTGTTCGGCCGCGGCCCCATTTGGAAGACGAGCGTGGAGCCGTTGGCGATGTCGGAGTGTTTGATGAAGGGCGCGGGGAGTGGGCGCCCGTTGAGCGTGGCCGATTGGACGTAGATGTTCTCGGGCGACTGGTTCTTGGCGATGACGGTGAACGGGCCTTTCTTGTAAGGCCCCTGAAGCTTGACCGTCGCCTTGTCGAAGATGGGGCTGCCTAAGGCGTAGACCGGAGAGCCGGGCGTGACGGGGTAGAAACCCATCGCGCTGAAGATGTACCACGCGGACATCTGCCCGCAGTCGTCGTTGCCGCTCAGGCCGTCGGGCGCGTTCAGGTACTTCGTCCGCATCGTCTCGCGCACGAGCTCCTGCGTGCGCCACGCGCGGCCGACGTAGTCGAAGAGGTACGTGTAGTGGTGCCCCGGCTCGTTGTCGTGGCGGTAATGGCCGCCCGTAAAATTCTCTTCGAGCTTGGCGGCGAACTTCTCCGGCCCGCCCACCAGCTCGACCATGCCGGGCACGTCCTGCATCACGCAGAAGAGGTACGTCCAGGGGCCGCCCTCGGTGAAGCCCGGCATCCGCTCCGCCTTCGAGTTCCAACTCTCCTCGTCCCAGCGCCCGTCCGCCAGGCGCGGCCGCATGAACCCCTTCGCAGGGTCGTAGAGGTTTCGGTAGTTCTTCGAACGCTTCATCAAGACCGCGTAGTCGTCCATGCGCCCCGCGGCCTTCGCGAGCTGCGCGACGCAGAAGTCGTCGTAGGCGAACTCCAGGGTGCGCGAGACCGACTCGTCCGTCCTGTCCTGCGGCACGTAGCCGAGCTGCATGTAGTAGGTTAAGCCCCCGCGCGCCTCGAACGAAGTCCAGAGGGCGCGGTCGAGCCAGCGGCTCTTGGTGTCGCCGTCGGGCGGGGTGAAGGCGTCCTTGCGCGTCGCCTCGTAGGCTTTCTTGAGGTCGAAGTCGCCGATGCCTTTGACGTAGGCGTCGGCGATGACGCTGTCGGCGTGGGTGCCGATCATGATGCCCGTGTAGGTCGGGTTCGGCCACATCGGCATCCAGCCGCCCTCCTCGTACATCTGCACGAGCGAAGTGATCATGCCCGGCACGCGCTCCGGCTCGATCAGAATCAGCAGAGGGTGCTCGGCGCGGAACGTGTCCCAGAGCGAGTAGTCGTTGTAGGAGACGCCGTTGTGTATCTTGTCATCAAACGCGGAGTAGTAGCGGCCGTACTCCGAGAAGGTGCGCGGGAAGAGCAGAGAGTGGTACATCGCCGTGTAGAAGTTGACGCGCTCGTCGCGCGACCCGCCTTCGACCGCGATCTTGCCCAAAGCCTCATTCCACACGCGCCGGCCGTCCGCCTTCACGCGCTCGAAGTCCCACGCCGGAATCTCTCTTCTTAAATTCTCACGCGCCTGTTCGAGACTGATGAAGGACGTGCCGACCTTGACGCCCACGACCTCGCCTTCGGCCGTCTTGAACTGCGCGTAGGCGCCGACGTGTCGGCCGGACTCCTGCGCGCGGCCGGCGGAAATCGCGTCGCCCTTCCACGTCCCCGAAGAGGCGAAAGGCTTGTCGAACTGGATGACGAAGTAGCCCCTGAAGTTCGGGAGCGGCGGGCCGAGGTGCGCAGACATGCGGTCGGGGTTGTAGCCGACGATCTCGCGCGCCGCGGCGTTGACCTGCACGAAGCCCTGCACATTCTCCGCTTCTGACTTGCACGCCGTGACGATGACGTGCGAGGCGTCGGACGCGGGGAACCTGAAACGGAGGAAGCCCGCGCGGGTCGTCGCCGTCAGCTCCGCGCCGATCTGGCGGCCCTGCTCGCCCATCTTGACCGAGTAGTAGTTGGGCGCGGCCCGTTCGTCTTCGTGCCTGAAGGGCAGAGTCGGCTCGGGCGTCTTCAGCTCGCCGCTGTAGGGCATGAGGCTGACCTGCCCGTAGTCGCCCATCCAGATGGCCGGCTGGTGCGTGCCGATGAAGCCGCGGATGGTTGTGTCCTTGTGGTTGTAGGAGTAGACCGAAATCTTGTTCTCGCGCGTCCGCGCCGTCCAGTGGGTCATGCCGAAGGGGACGGCGACGCCCGGGATCATCCCGCCGTAGTCGTAGACGCTCGGGCCGGTCGTCCCGATCATCACGTTGACCTCGTCGATGGGGTCGGCGGCCCGCGCGGTCGTGCGGCCGAACAGATTGAGGACGAGACAGACAATGAGGAGGGCGGCCGTGCGGGCGCTGCTCCGGCGGGTGTGCTTGGTCGTCATGTTTATAAGGGTTCCTGCGGCGGAAATAGGTGTTGACAGGGCAGCCATTTAACTGCACTATCCTTCCGCTTGTCGAGCGGTTTCTTCCGTCGCGTTCTGAATATCTTCAGCAATCTAATTTTCAATCGGGCGCGTCCGCTACCGGGTCAGAACCACCCGCGGTAGCGGGTGGCCCGTGGTTATACGGTAGTGCCGAGTTGCAAAGGGCCACCCGCTACCGCGGGTGGTTCTGACCTGTCTAATGACTGACGCGCCCGTCCTGGAGATGCGAGAGATTCGGAAGACCTTCCCCGGCGTCCTGGCGCTGGACGGGGTGGACTTTGAGCTGCGCCGGGGCGAGGTGCACATCCTCTTAGGCGAGAACGGCGCGGGCAAGTCCACGCTGATGAAAATCCTGAGCGGCGCCTACCAGAAGTCGGCCGGCCGTGTCACGCTCGACGGGAATGAGATTGAGGTCAAGAACCCCGCGCACGCGCAAAGCTTAGGCATCGCGACCATCTACCAGGAGTTCAACCTCGTCCCGCACCTCTCGGTCGGCGAGAACATCTTCCTCGGCCGCGAGCCCGTGCGCCTCGGCTTCATCGAACGCCGCGAGGTCAACCGCCGCGCGTCCGAAATCCTGCACGGCCTCGGCCTCGACCTCGACCCGCGCCGGCCCGTGAAGGGCTTGCGGGTCGCCGAGCAGCAGATGGTCGAGGTCGCCAAGGCGCTCTCCTTAGACGCGCGCGTCCTCATCATGGACGAGCCGACCGCGGCGCTCACCGAGCACGAGATTAAGGAACTCTTCGAGGCCATCCGCGGCCTGAAGGCGAAGGGCGTCTCGGTCGTCTACATCTCGCACCGGATGGAGGAGCTGTTCGAGATCGGCGACCGCGTCACGGTCTTGCGCGACGGCCGCTCTACGGGGACGTTCGACGTGCGTGAGACGAACAAGTTCGAGCTGATCCGCCTGATGGTCAACCGCGACCTGACGGAACTCTTCCCCAAAGAGCACGCCGCGCGCGGCGCGGAGGTTTTAAGGGTCGAAGGCTTGACGACGCGCGGCGGACTCCGCGACGTGAGCTTCTCGCTTCATCAGGGCGAAGTCCTGGGTATCGCCGGCCTGCTCGGCGCGGGGCGGACGGAGCTCGCGCGCGCCATCTTCGGGCTGGACAAGGTTGAGCGCGGGATGGTTAGCATCAACGGCCAAGTCAAACGCATCGGCTCGCCCCGCGCGGCCATCAACTCAGGACTCGGCTTCCTCACCGAAGACCGAAAGGCGCAGGGGCTCGTCCTCCCGCTCTCGGTCAAGGACAACCTCTGCCTGCCGAGCGTGGACAAGTTCACACGGCTCGGCTTCGTGGACGCGAAGCGCGAGCGGCAGGCGGCCGACCGCTACGTGAAGGAGCTGCGCATACGCACGCCGGGTCTCGAACAGAAGGTCGTGTACCTGAGCGGCGGCAACCAGCAGAAGGTCGTGCTTTCCAAGTGGCTCTGCTCCGAGGCGGAAATCTTCATCTTCGACGAGCCGACGCGCGGCGTGGACGTGGGCGCGAAGGCGGAGATTTACCAACTGATGAACCGGCTCGCCGCGGCGGGCGTCGCCATCATCATGATCTCTTCGGAGCTGCCCGAAATCCTGGGGATGAGCGACCGCATCCTCGTCATGCGCGCGGGGACAATCGCGTGCGAGTTCGGCGCCGGGGAAGCGACACAGGAAAAGATACTCGAATGCGCGCTCGGGGAATAGGACAGTCCTCCAACTTCTTCTCGCACTACGCGCGCCAGCTCGGCACGCTGTCGGGGCTTTTGGGCCTCTGCGTCGTGCTGTGGGCCGCGACGCCCTTCTTCCTGACTGTCTCGAACCTCCTCAACGTCGCCGAGCAGGCGGCCATCATCGCCATCGTCGCCGTCGGCATGACCTTTGTCATCATCACGGGCGGCATCGACCTCTCGGTCGGCTCGGTGCTCGCCTTCGCGGGCGTCGTCATGGCGGAGGCGCTGCACAGAGACGTGCCCGTGCCTCTGGCGCTCGCCGTCGCGCTGGGGACGGGACTCTTCTGCGGGCTCGTGAACGGCGCGCTCATCACGTTGGGAAGACTGCCGCCCTTCATCGCGACGCTCGGGATGATGAGCGTGGCGCGCGGGACAGCCCTGATGTTCACGGAGGGCAGGCCGGTCTCGGGCTTCTCGGGCGGCTTCAGGTCGCTGGCGACGGGAGAAGTTTTGGGCCTGCCGATCTCGGTCGTCATCATGGTCGGCGTCTACGTCCTCGCGCACGTCGTTTTGACGCGGACGAAGCTCGGGCGCTACACGTACGCCATCGGCGGGAACGAGGAGGCGGCGCTCCTCTCGGGCGTCAACGTCAAACTCTACAAGGCGGCCGTCTACGGCATCTCCGGCATGCTGAGCGGGCTGGCAGCCGTCCTGCTCACGGCGCGGCTCAACTCGGCGCAGCCCATCGCGGGGATGATGTACGAGCTGGACGCCATCGCCGCGACCGTCATCGGCGGGACGAGCCTTCTCGGCGGCGAGGGCACGGTGGTCGGCACGCTCATCGGCGCGCTCATCATGGCCGTCCTGCGCAACGGCCTCAACATCCTCGGCGTCTCCTCCTTCGTCCAGCAGGTCGTCATCGGCTCGGTCATCATCACGGCCGTGCTCATCGACATGTGGCTGAAGCGGCGCGCCGGATAAAGAATTAACCACAGAGACACAGAGACACAGCTAAAACGCAGCTTCATCTTTAGCTCTCGACAAGCTGTGCCTCTGTGTCTCTGTGGTGAAAACTCTCTGCCATATTCGACTTCAAAGGAGAAATATCTATGAAGAAGGGTTTAGTTTTACTCCTGCTGGCGGCCTTATCCTTAAGCCTCACGAACTGTCAGCGCGGCGGCGAGCAGGCGGGCGGCGGCCGGCAGCGCATCGCCCTCGTGATGAAGACCGCGAACAACCCCTTCTTCATCGAGATGCAGAAGGGCGCCGAAGAGGCCGCGAAGCGCCTGAACGTCGAACTCGTCGTGCAGGCCGCCGAGCGCGAGGTCGACGTCGAGAAGCAGATGCAGATCGTCGAGAACCTCATCCAGACGCACGTCGCCGCGCTCTGCGTCACGCCCTCCGGCTCGCGCGAGATCGTCCCCGCGATTGATAAGGCCAACAAGGCGAACATCCCCGTCGTCATCGTGGACACGCGCGTGGACGCGAAGGCCCTGGCCGACTCGGGCGGCCGAGTGGCGACCTTCATCGGATCGGACAACTACGAGGGCGGCAAGGTCGCGGGCGAGTTCCTCGCCAAGCACCTGAACGGCAAGGGCAAGGTCGCGGTGCTCGAAGGGATTCCCGGCCACGAGACCGGCGACTCGCGCCTGCGCGGTTTCCGCGACGCGCTGAAGGCGACGCCCGGGATAGAGATCGTCGCCTCGCAGACGGCGAACTGGGAGCGCGACCAGGGCTTCAACGTCTTCCAGAACATCCTCCAGTCGCACCCGGACGTTTCGGCCGTCTTCGCGTGCAGCGACCTGATGGCCCTGGGCGCGGTCGAGGCCATCGCCGCCGCGAAGAAGACCGGCCAGATCGCCGTCGTCGGCTTCGACGCGCTCGCGGAGGCGCGCGACGCCATCAAGCAGGGCTCGATGGTCGCGACGGTCGCGCAGTCGCCCGACCGCATGGGCGCGATGGCGGTCGAGAACGCCGTCAAGCTGCTCAAGGGCGAGCAGGTTCAGCCCGAGTTCGTCGTCCCCATCAAGCTCGTCACGAAAGAGACCCTGTCCGAAGGCGGCAAATGACCGATTTGAAATTTCAAATTTCGAATTTCAAATTTCGAACCCTGGCGCTCGCGCTCCTGCTGTCTCAGGCGTCGCCGACCTTCTCACAAGCGGGCCGGCGCTTGATTGACTACGCGGACCCTTTCGTCGGGACGGAGAACGGCGGGAACATCGTGCCGGGCGCGCAGGTGCCGTTCGGGTTTGTGCACGTCAGCCCCGACACCGAGCGGCCGAACACCGCCGGCTACAACCCGCGCGGAGCGATCCGCGGCTTCAGCCAGACGCACGTCTCCGGCACGGGCGGCGCGAGCAAGTACGGCAACTTCCTGACGACGCCGCTCGTGGGCGCGCTGCGCGTCGAAGACTTAGCCTCTCCGAAGGCCGAAGAGTCGGCCTCGCCCGGCTACTACTCCGTGCGGCTCACGCGTTCGGACGTGCGCGCCGAGCTGACCGCGACGCGGCTCGTCGCGCTCCACCGCTACACGTTCCCCGCTTCGAAGCTCGCGCACCTGCTGATTGAAGCCAGTTCCGTCGTGCAGCCGGAGACGGGCCGCAACGCCGTCAAGAACCAGAGGCCCGTCGATGCCTGGGTGCGCGTCGTCGCGCCGAACCGCATCGAGGGCAGCGGCAACTTCGTCGGCGGCTGGAACCCTTCCGCCTACACCATCCACTTCTCCGCCGAGTTCTCGCGCCCCTTCAAGGCCTCCGGCACGTGGCGCGACGAACGCGTCGAGCCGGGCACGGCCGCCGCCGCCAACGAGGGCCGGGTCGGCGCCTACGCCACCTTCGACACGACCGACGACCCCGTAGTGTTGATGAAAGTCGGCGTCTCTTTCGTCAGCCCCGAGAGAGCGCGCGCCAACCTCCTGCGCGAAGCGCCGGGCTGGGACTTCGACGGCGTGCGGAGACGGGCCGAGGCGGCGTGGGAGGAGGCGCTCGGAAAGATAAAGGTCGAGGGCGGCACCGAAGAGCAGCGCCGAATCTTCTACACGGCGCTCTTCCACTGCCACTACATGCCGCACGACGTTTCGGGCGAGAACGCGTGGTGGGAGTCGGCGGAGCCGCACTACGAGGACTACTACGCCATCTGGGACACGTTCCGCACGCACTTCCCTCTCCTGCTCCTGATTCAACCAGAGCGTCACCGAGACATGGTGCGCTCGCTCGTGGACACGTACGCGCACACCGGCTGGATGCCCGACTCGCGCATCGCGGGAGCGAACGGCATGACGCAGGGCGGCTCGAACGGCGACGTGGTCGTGGCCGACGCCGCCGTGAAGGGCGTGCGCGGGATTAACTACCTGAAGGCTTACGAGGCGCTCGTCAAGAACGCGGAGGTCGAGAGCGCGCGGCCGCTCTACGAGGGGCGCGCGCTCTCGGAGTACAAGCGGCTCGGCTACGTCTCTCTGAACTACCCGCGCTCGGCCTCGCGCACGGTCGAGTACGCCTACGACGACTTCTGCGTCGCGCAGTTGGCGCGGGTGTTAGGGAAGGCGGGAGAGAGCCGGAAGTACCTTGAGCGCTCGAAGAACTGGGCGAACGTGTGGAGCGACGAGACGCGCTCGGCGCGGCCGCGGTTCGAGGACGGGCGTTGGCTCACGCCCTTCACGCCCGAGCACTTCTACCCCGACAGGCAGTTCAGCTACTGGGACGCGCCGTTCTACGAAGGCAGCGGCTACATCTACGGCACCTACGTCCCGCACGACGCGCGGGGGCTCATCGAACGCCTGGGCGGAGACGAGAAGTTCGTCGCGTGGCTCGACGCGTTCTTCGAGAATTCGCCGACGCGCGAACGCGGCTTCAATCCCGGCCTCTACAACCACAACAACGAGCCGAACTTCCTCGCCGCCTTCCTCTACACGCACGCCGGCCGCCCCGACCGCACGCAGCAGCGCGTCCGACGGATACTCGTGACCGAGTACCTGACCGGCCCCGGCGGCCTGCCGGGCAACGACGACAGCGGCGCGATGTCTTCGTGGTACGTCTGGGCCGCGGTCGGCCTCTACCCGAACGCCGGCCAGCCCTTCTACTACATCGCGAGTCCGCTCTTCGAGCGCTCGACGATTGACCTCGGCGGCCGTGCTTTTATCGTCGAGGCGCGGGACGTTTCCGAGGCGAACCTCTACGTCCAGTCGGCGACGCTCAACGGCCGCCCGCTCGCGCGCGCGTGGCTCAAACACCAGGAGGTCGCCGCGGGCGGCCGCCTCGTCCTGCGCATGGGGCCGCAGCCTTCCGCCTGGGGCCGCGACGAACGGCCGCCGTCCATGTCAGGTCAGAACCACCCGCGGTAGCGGATGGTTCTGACCACTATTCCAATGTTGAGACGCTTACTCACCTACGTCGCACTCTGCTGCGCACTCGGCGCAACGGCGAACGCGCAGACGTTCGAACGAACGCTCCACGTCGCGCCTCTGGGCGCAGACAGTGAGCGCTACGTCTACGTGCCCTTCGAGGTGCCGCGCGGCGCCGCGCGCGTCCGCGTCAGTTACGAATACCCGCGCGCGAGCGGGGCCAACACGATAGACATCGGCCTCTTCGACGCGCGCGGCTTCCGCGGCTGGAGCGGCGGGCGCCGCGCGGAGTTCTCCGTCTCGCAGGCAGAGGCGACGCCCGGCTACCTCGCGGGCGCGCTGCCCGCGGGGCGTTGGCGCGTCATCCTCGGCCTCTACAAAGTCGCGCCCGCGGGCGTGGACGTGAAGGTCGGCATCTCCGTCGAGACGGGGAAGGCCGTGCCCGGCCCCCGCGCGCCGCGCACTTCAAGCGGTTCGATAAATCTTCCACGCGAGACGGCCGGCGGTCGGCCGCGCTGGTTCGCGGGCGACCTGCACACGCACACCGTGCACAGCGACGGCGAATGGACTGTGCAGGGCCTCGCCGCGGCCGCGCGCGCGGCGGGACTCGACTTCATCTTCGTCACGGATCACAACACTTCGAGCCACCACGCCGACGTGGACGAGGCCAACGCCGCCTCCCGTCAGACGCTCGTCCTGCGCGGCGAGGAGGTGACGACCTACGGCGGCCACGCCAACGCCTGGGGCCTGCCCGCGGGCGGTTGGGTGGACTTCCGCGTGCGCCCCGGCGACGCCGCCGCGATGCGAACGGTCGCCGCGAGCGCGCACCGACTGGGCGCGCTCATCTCGGCCAACCACCCGGCCGCCCTGTGCGGCGGGTGCAGTTGGAGCTACCGGGAAGCCTTGAAGGAGTTCGACGCGTTCGAGGTCTGGAACGGCGAGTGGGACGCGACCGACGAGGCGGCGCTCAAGATGTGGGACGGGCTGCTGCAAAGGGGACTGCGCCTGACGGCCGTGGCTTCGAGCGACACGCACCGCGAGCAGAATCCCGTCGGCCGGCCGACGACACACGTCTCGGCGGGTGGGTTAACGCAGGCGTCTCTGCTCGACGGCATCCGCCGCGGCCGCGTCTACCTGACGGGCGAGCCGCAGGGCGTCAGACTCAACTTCGAGGCGGCGCCCGGCGCGCTCGGCCTGCGCGCCGCGGCCGAAGCGCGCACAGGCATCGGCGGAGAGATAAGACTCTCCGCGCCGGGCACACTCATCTTCTTCGTCCGCGTCGGCCGGGCGCCCGTCAACACGGCGGCCCAACTCCCTCCCCCTTACACATCGAGCGGCCTGACCGCCTCGCTCGTCTCCGGCGGCCAGACGGTTCGCACGTGGTCGCCGGACGCTTTGGCGGAGACGTTCGAGGTCGCGTGCGAGAGGGACGGCTACTACCGACTCGAAGTGCGCGACCGCGAGGGGAAGATGGTCGCGCTGACCAATCCCGTCTACGTGAAGGTCGGAGGGCCGCGCCGGCCCAGGGGCTTCAGGGCGCGAGGCGGAAGAGTTTCGTCTCGCCCGCTTTGAGCGAGGCTTCGGGCTGCTTCTGAGATGGAATCTCCTGCACCGTGAAGTCGGATTTGAGAAGGAGTACGCGCACGAGTTTGAGTCTCCTGCACGTCCCGCCCGAGGCGTCCGCGGGGTGCGAATGACAGCGCGCGGTGACCGATTCGACATCTGCGGGCGCGAACCCTTTGGGCAGGCGGACGCCCGTGCGGAAGTAGCCGCTGCGCTCGATGCGCAGGCGCGGCGCGCCCATGTCGGATTTGAAGACCTCGCCGCGCCCCTTCAGCCTCACGTCGAAGGCGACGGCCGCGCCATCCTGTTCCGAGGCGGCCTCGACGTAGAGGTACTCGCGCGGGTCGGCGACGGTGTTGATGTCGGAAGGGGTGTCGCTGATGCGCCCCTCGCGTTGCAGCTCTTCGGTCATCGCGCGGTAGGTGGCGGGGTACAAGTCCATCACGCTCTCGCGGGTCGCCGTTTCGAGTTGCGCGTAGACGGGGAGCGGCGCGAAGCGGACGGCCGAGCAGGCGAGGTCGGAGAAGTTGTTGTTGTCCGACGCGACCGCGTACAGAGGGTGTTCGCCGCCGGTGCGCTGCCCTTTGAAGCTCTTGGTCTCGTGCTGCACGCCCTGAAAGGTCTCCGCGACGACCTTCCCTTCCCGCACGCGCACCTCGTTGACATACTCGATGTCCGTCCCGCGCCCCCAGCGCGCGAAGAGCGCGGCGGTCTGCGTCCCGCCGTCCTCATTCGTGAAGACGACGGTGTAGCGGTAGACGGTGTCCGCGCCCGCGTGCAGGATTTCGTAGTACATGAGGAGCGGGATGTCCGTGAAGTGGTCGATGGTGTTCGGGCGCGCGTAGAGGACGGGCGCGTGCGCGACCGCGAAGTTACGCTCCGCCGCGTCCGCGCCGACGAAGACGAACGGGCGGACGACACGCAACGACTTCACCTCGGCGCGCCGCGCGCCCGCGGCCGAGCGCGCCTCGTCAAGCGCGACTGCGACCCTGTGCCGCCCCTTCGGCAGACGGCCGAGCAGGAGGCGGTAGTTGTAGAAGCCCTCGCCGGCCCAGAGCAGCACGTGCTGGTTGTACGCGCCGTCCACGGTGACGACGAGCGCCGCCGCCTCCGCGCCCGCGCGCGCCCAGGACGCGCCCGGCGAACGCGCCTCGATCTCAAGTGCGAACTCTTCGCCGCCGCCCGACACGACCGCTTCCGAGGCGAGCGGCGCCGGGGTCTTCGGCGCGGCCGGCTCGCAAGGGTTCTGCGCGGAGGTCGTGTTGAAGGATGAGAGAATCGCGGTCAGGAGTATCGTCAGGCGCAGGCGGCGCGTGTCTGTTCTCATGTTAGAAGGGCTCGGCGATTTTGTTCGGTAGAGCGCGGAAAACTCGGCCGCCAAGCTACGGCAATTCGACGGCCGTTTCAAGCCCCTGCGACGCCCGCGCGGGTTCACAGAAATTTTTCTTCGGCTTAAGGGCACATGAGCTATAATCCGCCGCACGCCTGAAGGGGCCGCCACGGTCTGAGTCCGCAGACGGACTCGCGCGGCCGCCCCGCCCGTGACATACCCGTTCAGACGAAAAAGACGAAGACGTTTTTCCACCCCCCACGGCCCCCGGCCCGACCAGGAGAAAACCATGTTGCGAAGAGTCTCCCGCGTAACCGCCTGCCTGCTGTTCCTGTCCTTCTCCCTCGCCTCGAGCGCGTCCGCGCAGGTCAACAACGCGAGCGTGACGGGCCTGGTCACGGACACGGCCGGCGCCGTCGTCACCGGCGCCTCCGTCACCCTCAAGAACAAGGCGACGAACGTCGAGATGACGGCCAGCACCGACAGCTCCGGCTACTACACCTTCGCCAGCGTCCCCGTCGGCGTCTACAGCGTGACGTTCGAGCAGCAGGGCTTCAAGCGGGTCGTCATCGACGCGGTCAAGCTCGAGGTCGGGCAGAAAGCGCGCGTGGACGCCGCCTTCGAAGTCGGCGCGGTGACCGAGACGGTGACCGTCACCTCGGCGACGCTCCTGACGACGCAGGAGGCGACGACTGGCGGCGTCCTCGAGAACCGCATGGTCGCGCAGCTCCCGCTCTCGGGGCGCAACTGGGACGACCTCATCAGCCTCGTCCCCGGCGTGCAGGTCGACCGCTACACCGAGGAGGGCGGCGGCACCGCCAACGGCCGCACCGGCGGCGCCAACGTCCACGGCGTCCGCTCGCTCCAGAACAACTTCGTCCTCGACGGCGTGGACAACAACTCGATCTCCGAGAACGTGCAGGAGCTGACGACGCAGGTCGCGCGGCCCTCGGTCGATTCGATTCAGGAGTTCAAGGTCTCGACCAACCCCTACTCGGCCGAGAACGGCCGCAGCCCCGGCGCGCTCGTCAGCGTCGTCACCAAGTCGGGCACCAACGTCTTCCACGGCACGCTCTACGAGTTCCACCGCAACCGCGTCTTCGACGCCAACAACTTCTTCAACAACCGCGCCGGCGCGAAGAAGCCGCAGAACATCCAGAACCAGTTCGGCGGAAACCTGGGCGGCCCCGTCGTCAAAGAGCAGGCCTTCTTCTTCTTCAACTACGAGGGCACGCGCATCCGCAAGGGCTCGACGCGGCTGGGCAACGTGCCGCTCCCGAACGAGATTCGCGGCGACTTCTCGAACGCGGCGGCCGTCGCCAACCGCATCCCCGGCGGCGCCTACGCCACACTCTTCGACCGCGTCGGCGACTGCCGCGCGCTCGTGCCCTCGGCCTTCAACGCGAACGGCTCGTTCATCAACAACCAGATTCCGGCGCAGTGCCTCGACCCCCTGGCACAGAAGATCCTCGCGCTGCTGCCCGCGCCGAACGCCGTCCCCGGCTCGGGGCCGCTCAACCTCAACAACTTCATCCGCAACCCCGGCATCCAGGACGACACGGACAGCTACACGGGCCGGTTCGACTGGCAGCAGAGTTCGAAGAACAGCTTCTTCGTCCGCTACACGCTCTCCGACCGCTCCCGCTACGTGCCGGGCATCTTCGGCGGGACGGTGGACGGCACCGGCTCTTCGGCCAACGGCCGCCTGAACATGAAGGGGCAGTCGGCGGCCGTCGGCTGGACGCACATCTTCGGCTCGCGGCTCATCAACGAGTTCCGCCTCGGCTGGGGGCGCAACAACTCGCTCGCCGTGCAAGACCCGTTCGGGACGAACACGCTGGCCGAGCTGGGCATCCTCGGCGTGCCCGACTCGCCGCTCTACTCGGGCGGCCTGCCCGGCATCAGCATCTCCGCGCGCGGCGGCACGACCCTGCCCGGCGGGCAGTCGGGCTTCGACCGTCTCGGCTCGCCCGACTTCCTCCCCAAATCGCAGCGCACGAACCAGTTTCAATGGACTGACAACGTCAGCCTCACCTACGGCGCGCACCAGCTGAAGTTCGGCGGCGACATCCGCGGGCCTTTGCGCAACATCTACCTCGACGTGCCCTCCCTGCGCGGCACGCTCAACTTCGACGGCAACCGCACGGCCATCGGCCTCGCGGACTTCCTGCTCGGCTACCCTTCGGGCGCGCAGCTCTCGAACCCGCAGGTGGTGGACTCGCGCATGAAGATGTTCTCGGGCTTCCTCCAGGACGACTGGAAGGCCAGCCGGAGGCTGACGTTCAACCTCGGCCTGCGCTACGACTACGCGACGTGGCCGTACGAGGGGCGCGACCGCCTGACGAACCTCAACCCCGAGACCGGCCAGGTCTTCACGCCCGCCAACTCGCCTTTCGGCCGCAGCCTCATCAACCCCGACAAGAACAACTTCGCCCCGCGCGTCGGCCTCGCCTACCAGTGGGGCGAGGCGACCGTTCTGCGCGCGGGCTACGGCCGCTTCTACCAGCTCTTCGAGCGCGCGGGCAGCGAAGACCAGCTCTCTTTGAACCTGCCCTGGCTCGTCCAGAACAACGTCACGGCCGCCAACAACAACTCGACGGCCAACAACATCCGCCTGCGCACGGGCTTCAACCTCTCGCTCAACCCGGCGTCGGTCAACCCGCAGCTCGTGCGCCTGCGCGCCGTCAACCCCGAGGCGGTCACGCCGAGCATCGACCAGTGGAACCTCGGCGTGCAGCGCCGACTCTACGGCAACCTCGTCATGACGGCCGACTACGTCGGGACGAAGGGCACGCACCTCTCGACCTTGCGCAACCTGAACCAGCAGCTCTTCAACGCGGCGGGCGTCGGCACCGGCGTCATCCCCTTCCCGAGTCTCGGCCCCATCGAGTACCGCGACAACGGCGGCAACTCGAACTACCACGGCGGCGAGCTGACTCTGGAGAAGCGCTTCAGCCGCGGCTTCTCGTTCCGCACGGCCTACACCTACTCGAAGTCCATGGACTTCGCGCAGGAGCACCTGGCGGCGGGCGGCACGGGCAGCTTCACGCAGAACGCGCGCGACCTGCGCGAGCGGCGCGGCCCTTCCGACTTCGACGTGAAGCACCGCTTCGTCGGCAGCTACATCCTCGAGCTGCCCTTCGGCAAGGGGCGCACCTACCTGAACGACGGCGCGCTCTCGCACATCCTCGGCGGCTGGCGCCTGAGCGGTTTGGCGAACGTGCGCTCGGGCCGCCCGTTCACCGCCGCGGCCAACGGCAACTCGACGGCGCTCGGCGGCGCGCGCGGCGGCGGACTCGTCGGCGCCTTCGCCGACTGCGTGGGCGACCCCTCGCTGCCTTCGGGGCAGCGGAGCGTGGATCGCTGGTTCAACACGGCGGCCTTCGTCGTGCCCAACCCGGCGCGGCTCGGCAACTGCGGCCGCAACACTTTGCGCGGGCCGAACCTCTCGAACTTCGACGCGTCGCTGGCGCGCACGTTCGACTACTTCGGCGAGGACAGGAACCTGGAGTTCCGCTGGGAGGTCTTCAACGTCTTCAACACGCCGCAGTTCGGCCTCCCCGACCGTAACCTCTCGGGCACGGCCGCCGGCCGCATCTCCACGCTCTCCGGCGACCCGCGCGTGATGCAGTTCGCCTTGAAGTTCAACTTCTAAAGGGGTGCTGGGTGTTGGGTGCTGGGTGCTGGTAAAACCTTAATCGGAGAAGTCGCTCTTTCCGTCAGGACTCAACTAACCAGCACCCAGCACCCAACACCCAACACCCTTCCGAGGGGGCCTTATGACAGTCTCAACACACACGGACGACGGCAAGCGGCCCGAGCAGTTCAGGGACTACAAGGCGGAGGCGCGCGCGTGCGTGAAGGAGTTCTACCGGCTCAACCACACGCTGCAGACCCTGGAGACGGTGCTTGAGAAGAAGCGGCAGTACTTCACGCTCGACCGCGCGGGGATGGGCGTGTGGGAGGCGATGGAGCATTTGGACGCGCTCGTGGACGACAGCGACCCCGACCTCGACCTGCCGCAGATCGTGCACAACCTCCAGACCGCCGAGTCGATCCGCGCCGCCGGACACCCGCGCTGGTTCATCCTCGCCGGCCTCATCCACGACCTCGGCAAGGTGCTCTGCCTCTTCGGCGAGCCGCAGTGGGCCGTCGTCGGCGACACCTTCCCCGTCGGCTGTCGGTTCGACGAGAGGGTCGTCTATCACGAGTTCTTCGCCGACAACCCCGACGCGCAGAACCCCCTCTACCGGACGCCCTGCGGCATCTACGAAGAGGGCTGCGGGCTCGACAAGGTTCACTTCTCCTGGGGCCACGACGAATATCTCTACCACGTCGTCAAGGAATACCTCCCCCAAGAGGCGCTCTACATGATCCGCTACCACTCGGCCTACCCCATCCACCGCGAGCGCGCCTACCAGCACCTGATGAACGACCAAGACCGCGAGCTGTTCCGCTGGGTGCGCGCCTTCAACCCGCACGACCTCTACTCCAAGTCGCCCGAACGCCCGGACGTGAACGCGCTCAGGCCCTTCTACGAAGAGCTCATCGCCGAATTCTTCCCGGCCAAACTTCGCTGGTAAACCGGCATCGTAAGCGACATGAAGAGGCAGACTCTCCTCCTCGTCGCCCTGGCCGCCGCCTCGTCGGCGGCCTTCTGCGTTCTGCGCGCGCCGTGCGTTGAAGCAAAACGCGGGGCCGTGCGTCTCGTGACGCGCGAGGTGCCGCTCGGGCGTGAGCCCGCGGGCGGGCCGAAGGTCAGGCCCTGGGTCTCGCCCGACCGCAGGCACGTCGCATACATCGCGAAGGCCGCGGGCGGCGAGGCGGCGTTCGTGGACGGCCGAATGGGCAAGACCTACCCGGCCGTCGCCAACGACCCCCTGAGCGAGTCGGGCACCGGCAACCCCTTCACCTTCAGCCGCGACGGGCGCGCGGCCTACGTCGCCGATTTCTCGAAAGACCGTTCGGCGCGCGGGCCGCGCCGCGTCGTGTTGGACGGCGCGGAGGGGCCGTCCTTCGACTACATCTGGTCGGGCGGGCTCCACTTCAGCGACGACGGCAGGCACTTCGGCTACAGGGCCGAGCGCGGCGGCAAGCAGTTCGTCATCCTGGACGGCGTCGAGTACGGCCCTTACGACGACGCCTTCGCGCCGTCCTTCAGGGAGTACGAGGGGCGCGGCCTCGTCTTCGCCTTCGACGCGACGCGCGGCGGCCGGCAGTTGCTCGTCGTCAACGGCAAAGAGTTCGACGCCGAAGACCCGAAGGGGCGCGAGCTGTTCTTCGGCGAGCAGGCGCGCGCGCCGCACGAGGTCGTGCGCGAAGGCAAGCACTGGATCGTGTGGGAGGGGCACGAGGTCGGGCCGTTCGACGAGGAGATAGGGTTGTCATTCCTCCACGCCGCGCCGCGCGGCGGCGGTTGGCTCGTGGCGTTTGAGGCGAAGCGCGGCGGCAAGCAGGTCGCGGTCGTGGACGGCGTGGAGGGCAGGCCTTACGACTACGTCGGCGACATCTACATCAGCCCCGGCGCGGCGCACACGCTCTACCCGGCGCGGCGCGCCGACGGAGAGGCCTTCATCGTCTACGACGGCGAGGAGGGGCCGACGTACAGCAACGTCGAGATCGAAGGCTTCGACGTAAAACCCTTCAGCCCCGACGGCCGACACTACTTCTACACGGCCTCGCGCGGCGAGGGCTACGACTCGAAGCAGTACGTCGTCGCGGACGGCAGGGAGGGCCGCCCCTACTACTACGTGACCGGCGTCACCTACACGCCCGACGGCGCGCACCTCCTCTACCTCGGCTACGACCGCGCGCGCGGCAGGACGTTCCTCGTCCGCGACGGCGAGGAGGTCGCCTCCTACAAGCAGATGCCCGAGGGCGACATACGCTTCTCGCCCGACGGCCGGCGCACCTACTTCCGCCTGCGGAAAGAGGACGGCGGCCAGGACGGCCTGGTCGTGGACGGCCGCGCCTACTACTACGACGACGTCAAGGACGTGGAGTTCAGCGACGACGGCCGCCGCTCCGTCTTCAAGGCGCAGCGCGGGCGCGGCTGGGTGATGGTCGTGGACGGCGTCGAGTCCGAACTCTACGAGCCGGACGGCGAGAAGGGCGAAGTCGGATGGAGCCGCGACGGCCGGCTCGCCCTGAGCAAAGGGGGCGGGCGCGTGGCCTACGTCGGGCGCAAGGGCGGGAGGGAGTTCGTCGTCGTGGACGGGCGGGCGGGCGCGCGTTACGACTCGGTCGCTAACCTCGGCTTCACGCCGGACGGCCGGCACGTCGTCTACACCGCGCGCCGCGCGGGCAAGTCCCTGGTGGTCGTGGACGGCGCGGAGAGCGCCGAGTACGACGCCTTCATCCCCGCCGGGCAGTACGAGAAGGAGGGGCGACTCAACCTCGACGGCGACTCGGCGCTCAGCATCCTCGCGCGCCGCGGCGCGGAGCTGCTGCGCGTCGAGCTCGAGATCGCCGGGGATTGAGCCGCTTCGGTCACACCGGCGGAGCTTTGTGGGCGTGGCTGATCCAGGTGAAGATCATGACCCAGAGCGTCAGCGCGAGCGTGAAGAGCGGGAACTGCAGAGGCAGCGGCAGGGAGTAGATGAACAGGACGACGGGGAGCCAGAACCCCATGCCGCTGACGACCGTGGGCAGAACCTTCCGCGTGTAGAAGTCGGGCGTGAGCACGCGCGGCATGCGCGAGGGCCTGTAGCCCGCGTGCCTCCACTCGAAGACGACGACCGTGAGCGGGATGGAGACGAACGGCGTGAAGACGAACTGGTCGAAGAAGGTCTTCAAGAAGATGGTGGCGAAGTCGACGCCGTCGCCGAACAGGAGCGCCTGCCCCCTGTAGAGCGCGTCCACCGCCGCCCCCATTAGGCCCCAGAAGCAGACGCCGAACGCGAGGCTCCCCAGGTTCTCGCGCCTGACGCGGCCGCGCTGGAAGACCGCGACCGTCAGAAGCTCTGGCAGCAGCCCGCCCGCCAGCGCGCCCGAGGCGAGCGAGAAGAGGTAGCCGCCCCCGCGCTTGAACTCCGCGAGGCGCGCCAGCCACGCGCGCGCGGGCTCCCAGAAGTAATAGGCGAGGACGACCGAGACCACGGCCGCCTGTATGACCAGCGCCGGGACGAGGTTCGCGCGCGCGGCCCGCAGACCCACCGCGAGTGGGCGCTCCTGCTCAAACGTCATCACTTCAGCTGGCAGAGGTCGAGGACGTTCATATCGGTGTAGTCGAGGTTCTCGCCGCCCATCGCCCAGATGAAGGAGTAGCTCGCAGTGCCGCACCCCATGTGGATCGACCACGGCGGCGAGACCACCGCCTCCGAGTCAGAGAGCACGAGGTGGCGCGTCCTGTCGGGCTCGCCCATGAAGTGCATCACCCTCTGGCCTTCTTTGAGGTCGAAGTAGAAGTAGACTTCGGAACGTCTGTCGTGCAGGTGCGGCGGGCAGGTGTTCCAGACGCTACCGGGCTTCAGGAGCGTGACGCCGAGCAGGAGCTGCGAAGACTTGCAGACGGCGGGCACGACGTACTGGTAGATGGTGCGCTCGTTCGAGGTCTCCTGCGAGCCGAGGTTCAGGGGCACGGCCTTCTCGACCGAGACGTGCACCACCTCGAAGCGCGCGTGCGCGGGGGTGGAGGCCAGGTAGAACTTCGCGGGGCTCCCCGAATCCGAAGACTCGAACAAGACCTCCGTACTCCCCATCGGCACGTAGAGGCAGTCCTTCGGCGCCAACTCGTACCTTCGGCCGTCCACCGTTATGGCACCATTCCCCGTCCCGACGTTGACCGCGCCCAGCTCCCTGCGCTCGAGGAACGGCTTGCCCTTCGCCGACGCCGGCTCTTGCTGCAAAGGCAATGAAAGAGGCGAGCCCGAGGGCGCGGCGCCGCCGATGACGAAGCGCTCGTAGTGCAGGTAGTTCAGGCGCAATTCGCCCTCGGCGAACAGCTCCGGGATGTGGTAGCGGTCGCGCAGCCCCTCGTTCGACGCGCCCTCGACCGAGCCGGGGTGCGTGGCGTAGTAGGTCTTGCGGTACATCAAAGTCCTCCCTCCAACGGTTTGAAGGACAAGCATAGCTCACACGGCGCGCCGGCCGCGACAGCGCCGGGGCGAAAGCAGAAAATTAACCACAGAGACACAGAGACACGGCTTGTTTGATTTAACCATCAACAAGCCGTGTCTCTGTGTTGAGATTCAACCCCCGGCCGCCCGACTCAGGGCGTGTTCTCGAAGGGCGGCGAGCCGAAGAGCGTCAGGTTCATGCCCGAGCCGCTCGCGTCGCTCCCGTTGCCGTCGAACTCGTAGCGCCAGAGCGAGACGCCCCCCGCAGGGACGGCCGCGGTGGGCGGCCCCGCGTTGAGCGCCAGCGCGCCGTCGAGCATGCGTATCCAGTCCACCTTGACGCGCGCGTAGAAGAGGTTGTAGGCCGTCGCCCCCAGAGTCAGGCGCGACGCGGCCATGTTGAGGTTGCTGACGTCGCTGATGGCCTCGGTCGCGGAACGGTAACCCGTCCCGTCGAGGTTCCAGGTCTCCAGCGTGACGCGCGAGCGCGTCGGGTCGAACTGCGCGCGGAAGAGGAGGTCAGTTTTGCCGTCGGTGACGAGGGGCGACGCGCCGCGGAGCGCGAAGCTGAGGTAGCCGGAGGATGTGAAGAGGAGCTTGCCGTACTCGCGCTCGGTGGTGGGGTTGAAGGTCTCGAAGATCATCTGGGTCGAGTTGTACCCGGTGCGCAGGGCGCGCAGCCGCCCCTCGACGCGGAAGGCGCCGCGCGAAGTGAAGGTCGAGAGACTGGGGATGGTCGCCTGCGCCCTCTGCGTCGCCCCGTCGAAGCTGATGGCCTGCCCGCTGCCCGGCGTCGGAGTAGGCGTGGGCGTAGGCGTTGGTGTGGGCGTCGGCGTCGGTGTCGGTGTTGGTGTTGGTGTAGGCGTAGGTGTAGGGGTCGGTGTTGGCGTCGGAGTCGGAGTCGGAGTCGGAGTCGGAGTAGGGGTCGGTGTCGGTGTCGGTGTCGGCGTTGGTGTCGGTGTCGGCGTCGGCGTCGGGGCGATGCCGCCGGGGGTGTCCTCGAGGATGGGGGGGTTG
>Ga0213876_10000118_pt1 | contig 86390 bp, 75 predicted proteins | sample BarmaccomBMRX_R9_FD_160113 | JGI IMG/M metagenome (GOLD analysis project Ga0213876, IMG submission 160113) | Root-associated microbial communities from Barbacenia macrantha in rupestrian grasslands, the National Park of Serra do Cipo, Brazil - RX_R9 | ecosystem: Host-associated > Plants > Roots... | reverse complement strand
CGTCGCGCCGGGGTGGAAGAGGTAGAGCGGCCAGATGTCGATGGTGCCCCCGGCCAGGTCTACCCTCGTCGGGGCAGTTGCTTCGATGGTCATGGGTTAGTAAATGGTAAATCGTGAATCGTAAATCGTGGTTGCCCATTAAATCTCCCACATCCGTTGGCGGCGAGCAACTATTCACGATTTACGATTCACGATTTACGCGTCAGTCTCCCTCTGCCTTGCTCTTCTGCTTCGGCGCCTCCTTGTGGCGCGCGAGCGGGTGCGGGATGAGTTCCGTGATCTCGTCCTTGATCTCGTGGAGCTTCTCCTCGGCGGCCCGCTCGAACTTGTGGACGGCCTCGGGGCTGGCCTCCTCGACCTTCTTCGAGAGCCAGTACTTCTCGGCGAAGTAGAAGCCGCCGATGCCGAGGACGATGACGGCGACGACGACGACGAGCAGGAAGTAGCTGAGGTTGTGGATGTCGCCGATGAGGTTGTAGATGGCGCTGTGGAAGACGAAGCCCGCGCCCGACAGCACCAGCACCCAGACGAAGCAGCTCGCGAACGAGAGCAGGAGGAAGCGCGGGTACTTCATCTTCGCCACGCCGTAGAAGGCGCAGGAGCCCCAGCGCAGCCCGTAGGTGAACTTCGAGATGAAGATCGACATCACCCCGAACTTGTGCGTCAGCTTCTCCAGGCGCGGCCGGGCAGCGCAGTAGAAGCGGTACTTCTTCACCTTCGAGCGCCCCGCGCGCCCCAAGGCGTACGCCACGTTGTCGCTCGCCACGCCCGCCACCGTCCCCACGGCCAGCACCAGGGGGAAGCTGTAATCGCCGAACGCCTGCCCGTGCGCCAGCACGCCCGCCAAAAGCAGTGTGATGTCGCCCTCCGCCATCGTCAGAAAGAAGATGGCCGGCAGCCCGAACGTCGAGACCAGTTGGTTGACGTAGTTGAAATCCATATAAGGAGTGAATCGTAAATGGTAAATAGTTAATGGTAAGAACCTGTTGTTTTAACCATTCACTATTTACTATTCACCATTTACTCTCCGGGGGATTTGACCACGAGCACGGGGCAGCGCGCGTGGCGGACGACCGACTCGGCGGTCGAGCCGAACAGGATGCGGCCCCACCCGGTGCGGCCGTGCGAAGAGATGACGATGAGGCCGGCGCCGCGCGCCTCGGCCGCGCGCACGATCTCGGCGGCCGGCTCGCCGTGCGCGATCACGTCCTCGACTTCGAGCCCCTCGAACTCCGCGCTCTTCGAGAAGGCCGGCAGCTCGCGCGCCGCCGACTCGTTGAGTTGCTCGCCCAGCTCGGCGGCCGGCAGGGGCTCCGCCAGCGGCGTCCAGCCGACCGGCTGCACCACCGGCTCGACGACGTGCAGGCAGACGACCCGCGCGCCCAGCAGCCGCGCGAACTCCGCCGCCACGGGCACGGCGTGCCGCGCACACTCGCTGAAGTCCGTCGGCAGCAGGATGGAGCGAACGTCCATAGTCAGTGATAAGTGATGAGTGATAAGTGATGAGTGTGGAGGAATATGATAGCGATATGTCTTATCACTTATCACTCATCACTTATCACGCCCGATGCATTCTACACGCAGAGTGAGTTGTTTGACAGCCCCCCGCCCCTTTGTTACCATCACGCCCGTCATAGTCCGACCCCCGAATCAGTTTTTAAGCTCTTGACGCAGAAGGCTTTGAGATGAGCGCCCCAACGTCAACCGAACAGCTCTACGTGGGCGTGGAACTCTGCGCGGCTTCGGCGCGCGCCTCGCTCGTCAACGCCGTCGGCGAGGTGCTCGCGCGGCGCGAGGCGGCCCTGGCGGGCGTCGACCTCGGCCCGCAGATCGCGCGCCTCGTCGCGGAGCTGCGCGACTCGGCCCCCTCGGGCGTCTCGGCGGTCGGCGTCGGCGTGCCCGGCCTCGTCAGCCCGCAGTCCGGCCGCGTCGTCATCTCCTCGGACATCCCCTCGGTCGTGCGCGAAGACCTGCGCGCCTCGCTCTCACAGGCGACGGGTCTGCCCGTCGCGCTCGACAACGACGCCAACGCCGGCGCTTTGGGCGAGTACGTCGCCGGGGCGGGGCGCGGCAGCCGCAACATGTTCTACGTCACCATGGGGACGGGCATCGGCGGCGCGCTCATCATCGACGGCCGCCTCTGGCGCGGCGCCTCCGGCTTCGCGGGCGAGTTCGGCCACATCACCATCGACCCCGAGGGCGTCGAGTGCACCTGCGGCAACTACGGCTGCCTGGAGACGGTCGCCTCCGCCCCGAACATCGTCCGCCGCACGCACGAGCGCCTGATGCGGGACTCGACCTCCTCGCTCTCGCGCCTCGGCCTCAACAAGAACTTCACGGCCGCCGACATCGCGCACGAGGCGCAGAACGGCGACGACTTCGCCGCGCTGATGATCGGCCGCACGGGGCGCTACATCGGCACGGCCATCGCGTCGGTCATCAACCTCCTCAACACCGAGCGCATCGTCCTCGGCGGCGGCGTGATGGAGGCCGGCGAACTCATCCTCGACCCCATCGTGCAGGAGGCGCGCCGGCGCTCCTTCCAGCCCAACTTCGAGTCCACCCAGATCGTCGCCGCCACCCTCGGCCCCGACGCCGTCTCCATCGGCGCGGCGCTGCTCGCCCGCGACGCCGCGCAAGTCGGCGGCTGAAACACGCGCCAGGCACTTCCCCTTACGGCCCCCTTTCAGAATTCCTAAGGAGGCACGGCCCGATGCCCTTCATCACCGCGACGCGAGAGGATGGGGCGACGCTGCTCGTCAACGTGGACAGGATTCAGTACGTGGCCTACCAGGACGCGGCGGGGCAGGAGGTCTTGAGCGTCGTCTTCGACACCAACCCGCCGGCGCAGGGGAGGCCGGGCTCGAACGAGCTCGTCGTCCACGGCGAAGAGGCGCGGCGCGTGTGGGCGGCCCTGAGCGGCATGCTCGGCCTCTGACCCGGGCTTGTCTTCGCGCGGGGCGGTTTGCGATGATACGCGCGTGATGAAGTTATTCGAGGGCGAGGCGACAGCGGGCGCCGGCTCCGGCCGGCAGCGCTGGGTGCGTTTCGCCTTCATCACGCTCGTCTGGACGCTGGTCGGCCTCTTCTTCTCCAGCCAGATTTACTTCTACTTCCTCGGCACCCCGAAGCAGATGTCGCTGCCGGGCGCGCTGGCGTGGCAGATGGCGGCGGTCGTCATCTTCGCGCTCTCGACGCCGGTCGTCCTCTGGCTCGCGCGCCGCTACCGCGTCGAGCGCCAGAGCTGGAAGCGCGCCGTCCCCGTCCACCTGCTCGCGGGCACGCTCATCTGCGCGGTCTGGTCGGCCTTCCACATCATCCTCGACCACTACTTCAGCGGCACGCTCGCCAACTTCAAGTGGGCGTACCTGCCGCGCATCATCTTCTTCAACATCGACCGCGAGCTGTTCGTCTACTGGATCATCGTCGTCATCAGCCACGCGGCCGACTACTACCAGCGCTACCGCGAGGGCGAGCTGCGCGCGTCGCAGGCGCAGCTGCAGGCGCTGAAGATGCAGCTCCACCCCCACTTCCTCTTCAACGCGCTCCACTCCATCTCGGCGCTCGTCCACTCCGACCCGGACGCGGCCGACAAGATGATCGCGCGCCTGGGCGACTTCCTGCGACTCACCCTCGACTCGGCCGCCGCGCAGGAGGTGCCGCTCCGGCAGGAGCTCGAGTTCCTCAACTGCTACCTCGACATCGAGCGCACGCGCTTCCGCGACCGCCTGACGACGGAGATTCAGGCCGACCCGCAGGTCTTGGACTGCGTCGTCCCCAACCTCATCCTCCAGCCCATCGTCGAGAACGCCATCCGCCACGGCGTCTCGCAGCGCGCCGCGCGCGGCCACGTCGAGGTGCGCGCCCTGCGCGCGGGCCAACTGCTCCGCCTCGAAGTCCGCGACAACGGCCGCGGGCTGCCCGAGGGCGCCGAAGGGCCGCGCGCCAAGCAGGGCGGCGTCGGCCTCGCCAACACGCGCGCGCGGCTGCAACAGCTCTACGGCGGCGCCTACCGCTTCGAACTCTCGAACGCGCCCGAGGGCGGCGCCGTCGTCACGCTGGAGATTCCCCTGCACGGCTCCCCGCACGAGACCGAGCCTCCCGCCGAACACGCCCCCACCCACGACGCCAACACCGGCCCGGCCCGCGCCCACGGCGCCCGCGGCCCCGTCTCCTCAAGGGCGTGAGCCGTTCCCGCGCGTGAACCGTGATAATACCGGCATGCAAATCGGAATAAGGCCGGCTGTCGCCGGGAGCGCGGGCATCCCTGCCCGCTAGCGCGCGAAAGCGCGCTGACCGTCTCCCGCTGCCTCTTAACCTTGCGAGTTAAAGTCTGACGGCTTTCGCGCTCTCGCGCTCAGGCGGGCAGGGATGCCCGCGCTCCCAGCGTGAAGGGGCCTTATTCTATCTCGCATGTCGGTATCAGTAGGGCTTCCGCTTATCTAACGTGCGGTTTCGACTCGCATTTGTTATAAAGATTGTCTACGTCGAACCGTAAACCGCGACAGAGTCGCCTCCTCTCGTCACGGTTTACGGTTCACGGTTTACGGCTTTTATGAACCCCGAACGCATCAGAAACTTCTCGATCATCGCGCACATCGACCACGGCAAGTCGACGCTGGCCGACCGCCTGCTCGAACTCACCGGCGCGCTCTCGGAGCGCGAGATGGAGGCGCAGGTTCTCGACAACATGGAGCTGGAGCGCGAGCGCGGCATCACGATTAAGGCGCACGCCGTCCGGCTCGACTACAAGGCGCGCGACGGGCAAGGATACGTCCTCAACCTCATCGACACGCCCGGCCACGTCGATTTCTCTTACGAGGTCTCGCGGAGCTTGTCGGCGTGCGAGGGCGCGCTGCTCGTCGTGGACGCCTCGCAGGGCGTCGAGGCGCAGACGCTCGCCAACACCTACCTCGCCATCGGCGAGAACCTTGAGCTGCTCCCTATCCTTAACAAGATCGACCTGCCGGGCGCGGAGCCCGAGAAGGTTCTGGAGCAGATCGAGCACGTCATCGGCCTCGACACGCACAACGCCGTGCTGGCCTCGGCCAAGACCGGGGCGGGCGTGCCCGACATCCTCGAAGCCATCGTCCGCGACATCCCGCCGCCGAAGGGCGACCCCGACGCGCCCCTGAAGGCGCTCATCTTCGACTCGTGGTACGACTCGTACCGCGGCGTCATCGTCCTCTTCCGCATCATCGACGGCACGCTACGCCCCGGGATGAAGATTCGCTTCTTCAACACGGGGCGCGACTACCAGGTCGAGACCATCGGCGTGAACCGCCCGCGCGCGACCCCGATTGACAGCCTCTCGGTCGGCGAGGTCGGCTTCATGACCGCCTCGATCAAGACGGTCGCCGACGTCCAGATCGGCGACACCATCACCGAGGCCGCGCGCCCGACGAAGGAGCCCTTCCCCGGCTTCCAGGAGATCAAGCCGATGGTCTTCGCCGGCCTCTACCCCGTGGAGGCCAACCAGTACGAGGAACTGCGCGACGCCTTAGACAAGCTGCGCCTCAACGACGCCTCCTTCTTCTACGAGCCGGAGTCTTCCGTCGCGCTCGGCTTCGGCTTCCGCTGCGGCTTCCTCGGGCTGCTGCACATGGAGATCGTGCAGGAGAGACTCGAACGCGAGTTCGACCTCGACCTCATCACGACCGCGCCCGGCGTCCGCTACCGCGTGACGACGACCGACGGCGAAGTCGTCGAAGTGGACTCGCCCGCGAAGATGCCCGACGCCGTCCGCATCGCGAAGATCGAAGAACCCATCATCGAGGCGACGATTCTCACCGCGGACGACTACCTCGGCGGCATCCTCCCGCTGCTCGAAGAGAAGCGCGGCGTCCAGAAGAAGTTCGAGTACATCGCCGAGAAGCGCGTGATGCTCGTCTACGACCTGCCCCTGAACGAGATCGTCCTCGACTTCTACGACCGCCTGAAGTCCGTCTCGCGCGGCTACGCCTCTCTGGACTATCACCTCGCGGGCTACGTCGAGAGCGACCTCGTCAAGCTCGACCTGATGGTCGCGGGCGAGCCCGTGGACGCGCTCTCCATCATCGTCCACCGCCTGAATTCGCAGGCGCGCGGCCGCGCGCTCGCCGAGAAGATGCGGCAGCTCATCCCGCGCCAGCTCTTCGAGGTGCCCATCCAGGCCGCCATCGGCAACAAGATCATCGCCCGCGAGACCGTCAAGTCTTTGGGGAAGAACGTCCTCGCCAAGTGCTACGGCGGCGACATCACGCGCAAGCGCAAGCTCCTCGAAAAACAGAAAGAGGGCAAGAAGCGCATGAAGCGCGTCGGCAAAGTCGAAATCCCCCAGGAAGCCTTCCTCGCCGTATTAAAGGTCAACGAGTAATCACCGGACAGGCGCCGCCACGCTAATCCCCGGAGGATGCGATGGTAAACTGGCGCCGCTTCACGCCGGCCGACTTCGAGTACGACTTTGAAAGGGATAAGCTGGCCGCCCATCAGGTCGATTTCGAGGAGGCGGTGGACTGCTTCTTCCACGGTATGAGGTGCGCCGTGACAGGCCGAGGCTGTACCGCGACCGCTATCAATTAATCGGCCTCACCACCGGAGGCCGTCGCCTCAAGATTATCTTTCAACTGAAGCCGGACACCGTCGTCAGAATCATTACGGGGTGGGACATATGAGCAGTAGAAAGCGCCATCTCTCTGAGGAGGAGATCGACGAAGAAGTGATTGCGCAGGCCGACGACGATTCCGCGTGGGAGAAGCCCGTCAGGGTCAGCCCGCCGAAATCCATGACCCTCACCCTTCCCGCGGAGCTGGTCGTGCGCGCGGCCTCTTGCGCCCGAAGGTCGCGCGCCGCGAGCGTAGGTGATTGGCTCCGACGCGTCGTGCAGGAGCGCGTCGAACTCGAAGAGTCCGCTTTCGCTCGGCGCCAGCGTCGAAGTGAGCCGGACGAACGTGCAGAGACCGCCTCATCGCCGCGGCGTAGGCGGGCGCCGAATCCGAACAAGGGTAAACCGGCGTAGAGTTCGACGAACGGCGCGGGACGTGTTCCTGCGCCTCCCTTATCGTCGAATCCCGAAGACAGGAGAACCCGCGATGAAGTTCCCCGCCACCCTGCTCGCGCTGCTCTTCGCGTGCGGCAGCGGCTACGCACAACACCAACACCACACGACCCAAACCAAGGACGAGGCGACGCTCGTCGCCGGCATGGGCTCGCTCCACCACCCGGTCACGACGCGCAGCGCCGAGGCGCAGCGCTTCTTCGACCAGGGCTTGCGATACGTCTACGCCTTCAACCACGACGAGGCCATCCGCTCGTTTAAGCGCGCGGCCGAACTCGACCCCTCGCTCGCGATGGCGCACTGGGGCGTCGCGTACGCGCTCGGGCCGAACATCAACCTCGACGTAGACCCCGAGCGCGAGAAGGCCGCCTACGACGCCGTGCAGGCGGCGCTCGCCCTCGTCCCGAAGGCCTCGCCCAAAGAGCGGGACTACATCGAGGCGCTCGCGCTGCGCTACACGAGCGACCCTCACGCCGGCCCCGAGACGCTGCGCCGCCTGGCCGAAAACTTCAGCCGCGCGATGGGCGAACTCTCGAAGAAGTACCCGGCAGACCTCGACGCCGCGACGCTCTACGCCGAGTCGATGATGAACCTGCGGCCGTGGCGTCTCTGGAACAGGGACGGCTCGCCGGCCGAGGGCACGACGGAGATCGTCTCGACGCTCGAATCGGTCTTGAAGCGGAACCCGAACCACGTCGGCGCCATCCACTACTACATACACGCCGTCGAGGCCTCGCCCGACCCCGGCCGCGCCCTTCGCTACGCGCCGCGCCTCGGGCGACTGATGCCGGCGGCCGGGCACATCGTCCACATGCCCGCGCACATCTACCAGCGCACGGGCGACTACGACGCTTCGGTGCGCAGCAACGAGGCGGCCGCCGCCGCCGACCGCGCGTACATCAAGGCCTCTGGCGTGCAGGGCATCTACCCCTTGATGTACTACAGTCACAACCTGCACTTCCTCGCCGTCTCGTACAGCTTCGCGGGCCGTTACCACGAAGCGCTGCGCTCGGCGCGACAGTTGGAGGCGAACGTCGGGCCGCATCTGAAGGCGATGCCGATGCTCGAAGGCTTCAACACGACCTCGACGCTCGTGCTGGTGCGCTTCCGCCGCTGGGACGAAATCCTGAAGTCGCCCGAGCCGCCGGCCGAGCTGGGCGGCACGCGCACCGTCTGGATTTGGGCGCGCGGGATGGCCCTGGCCTCGACCGGAAAGCCCGAGGAGGCCGAGGCGGCGCTCAAGACGTTCGCCGCCGCCGAGCAGGCCCTCCCGGCCGAAGTGATGTTCGGGCTTAACAAGGCGTCCGACATTCTCAAGATCGCAGACCGGATGCTCGCGGCGCGCATCAGCGTGGCGCGCGGCGAGCGCGGGCGCGCGGCCGAGCTTTTGAAGGAGGCGGTCGCGACCGAAGACTCGCTCGCGTACGACGAGCCGCCCGCGTGGTTCCTGCCCGCGCGCGAGGCGCTGGGCGCGGCGCTGCTCGCGGAGGGCCGCGCGGCCGAGGCCGAAGCGGTCTTCCGCCAAGACCTCAAGCAGAACCCGCGCAGCGGCCGCTCGCTCTTCGGCCTCGCCGAGAGTCTCAAGGCGCAGGGCGAGACGCGCGCCGCCGCCGCCGCGCGCCGCCAGTTCGCCGCCGCCTGGAAGGGCGCCGACACGCGCCTGACCCTCGCGGACATATGAGTCTGGAATGGGGAAAGAAATTAACCACAGAGACACAGAGACACAGCTTTAAAGACATCACTCAACGAGCTGTGCCTCTGTGTCTCTGTGGTTAATCCCTTTCTCATAATCACGCCCGGTGTGAAGGGACAAACATGAAACGCTGGCTCCTCCTCCTCCTAATCGTCGCCGCGGCGGCGGCGTTCGTCGTCGTGCCGGTCATGCTCATCCAGCCCTTCCGGCCGCAGACCGAGACGGGGCTCGCCGTCGGGTATCAGGTGCGGCGGTTCGCGCCCTGGGCGACCGTCGCGCTCGCGGCCGCCGCGCTCGTGCTCGTGGTGCGCATGTGGCGCGCGTCGCGGCGCTGGTGGGCGCGAGTGTTGATGATCTTGCTGCTCCTGCCGGTCGGCGCCTCGGCGTGGGCTTCGAGGCAGAACGTCTACGAGGTGATGTTCAACCCGCTCGGGGCGCCGGCCTACGCGCGCGCGCCCGAGGTCGACTACATCAGCGACGAGGACATGGTGCTCGCCGTCGAGCGCGGGGGCGAGCGCGCCGCGTACCCCGTCCGCCTGATGGCCTACCACCACCTCGTCGGGGACACGGTGGGGGGCGTGCCCCTGGTCGCCACCTATTGAACGCTCTGTCACACCGGTCTGGTGTGGGAATCGACGGTCGACAATCGGGTGCTCCACTTCCGCCTCTGGGGCATCAACAATCAGAACTTCATCATGCGCGACGAGGAGACGGGCTCCTGGTGGCAGCAGGTCTCGGGCGAGTGCATCTTCGGCGAGCTGAAGGGCAGGAAGCTGAAGCTCTTCGACCACGACGAGCTGACGTTCGGCACTTGGAAGCGCGAGGGCGGCGGGCGCGTCCTGCGCCCCGACCCGAAGCACCAGTCGGCGGACGACTACGAGCCCGCCGACTGGGAGCAGCGCATGCAGCGCGTGCGCGTCGTGACGACGCTCGCCGACCCGAACGAAGGGCTGCCCGCGCGCACGCTCGTCGTCGGCGTCGAGGCCGGCGGCGCCGCGAAGGCCTACCCCGTGGACGCGCTCGCCAAACACAACCCCGTCATCGACCAGGTCGGCGACGCGCCCCTCCTCGTCCTGCTCGCCGAAGACGGCAAGAGCGTCCGCGTCTTCGACCGACGCCTCGACGGCCGCGCGCTCGAATTCTTCCAACGCCCCGACACGCGCGAACTCGTGGACGCCGAGACCGGCAGCGTCTGGGACTTCACCGGCGCCGCCACCTCCGGCGCGCTCGCGGGCAAAAAGCTTACACGCATCCAGCCCGTCAAGGACTACTGGTTCGACTGGAAGAAGTACCATCCCTCTACGGGCGTCTACCTCCTCGGCGCGCAATGAACGGCCGGCCACGAACTGTCGCCGCGCGACTGGCATATGTGCGCGCGGCGCTCGACGCGGCCCGCCGCGTGCTGGTCGTCTCCGGCGCGGGCGTCTCCGCCGAGAGCGGCATCCCCACGTTCCGCACCGGGGGCGGCTGGTGGCGCGGCAGAAGGTCTGAGGAGTTGGCGACGCTCGCCGCCTTCAGGGCCGACCCTTTGGAGAACTGGGAATGGTACGACTACCGGCGGCAGATAGTCGCGCGCGCCGAGCCGAACCCCGCGCACCGCGCCGTCGCCGCCTGGGAGAGGCCGGGCCGCAACGTCTTCGTCATCACACAGAACGTCGACGACCTGCACGAGCGCGCCGGCAGCCACGAGGTCGTGCACATCCACGGCTCCATCTGGCGGATGAGGTGTCTGAAGAGGGGCGGCCCCGTCTGGGAAGACCGGCGCGTGCCCCTGCCGAAGCTCCCGCCCGACTGCCCCTGCGGCGGCGTGGCCCGCCCCGACATCGTCTGGTTCGATGAAGACCTGCCGCGCGACGCGCGCACGCGCATCAACAACTACTTCCGCGAAGGGCGCGTGGATGTGGCCTTCGTCATCGGGACGGAGGCTACGTTCGACTACGTGAGGAGCTACGCCGCCCGTGCGCGCAAGCTCGGCGCGCTCGTCGTCGAGGTCAACCCCCGCCGCACTCAACTCTCGGGGGAGGCTGACGTGAGGCTCGTCGGCCGGGCCGGCGACATCCTCCCCGCGCTGACCTGAACGGTACACTCATTCTCCCTCGCAGAAAGGCTCTCCCGCGATGCACCAACTACTCACCCACGCGGCGCTCCTGCTGCAAGCCGCCACCCCGACGCCCGAGACCTTCTGGCCGAGGACGCTGGTGGAGTTGACGCAATCAATCTCCGGCGTCGCCGTCGTGGCGGGCGGCCTCTGGGCGCTGCGCGGCTACTTTCAGACGCAGCGGCTGAAGGCGGCCGAGATTCTGATGCAGATGGAGGCGGAGTTCAGAGTCATCCTCCCGACTTACGAGTTGATAGACATCTCGTCGGCCTACCTCAGGAAGCTCGCGCCCGTCCTCGACAAACTCCACGCCGGGGGGCAACTGGACGACGCCGAAGTGCAGGTGACAACCGACCTCGACCGCTGCCTGCGCTTCTTCGTCCTCTGCGCCGTCCTCAACAAAGACCTGGGCGTCGAGGGGAACGCGCTGCTGCGCTCTTACTACTACCACACGGCGCTGCTCGCCGAGATCAGCGACCCCAACGCGGTGGAGGACGCGGACAGGCGGCGGAGCGCCGGCGAGATGGGACTCCTCAAATGGTACCTCGCGGCCTTCTACCCGCGCCTCTGCAAGTGGGTGAAGGCGAACCGCCAAAACCTCCTCCGCCTGCGCGCCGGGAAGAGGTGGCGGAAGGAGTTAGAGCCGACATCCATCGACTACGACGACGACTGAGGCGCCCGGAGCCGCGCCCACCTGCCGAACCGCGGAAACCCTGCTACAATCGCCCCTCGATAATTCCGCGAGCGCCGCCGGCCGGGAGTTCAAACCCACGCCGGCGGCGCTCGCCGCAGTCCGTCACACGTCACATGCACGTCACGAGAGTCGAGTTAGAGAGCATCAAGTCTTACGAGCGCGGCGCGTTCGCGTTCGAGCGCGGGACGACCGCCATCGTCGGCCCCAACGGCGCGGGCAAGACCACCATCCTCGAAGCCATCGCGTGGGCGCTCTTCGACGTGCTCGACTACAGCAAGGAGGACTTCCTCCGCCGCGGCGCGAAGAAGGGGAGCGTGCGCGTCACCTTCCAGAGCGACCTCGACGAGCGCCGCTACACCGTCTACCGCGACACCGGGAGCGGCTACTACGTCTACGACCCCGAGCTGAAGGTCAAGCTGCAACAGGGCAAGGCCGACGTGCGCAAGTGGCTCGACCAGCACCTCGGCGTCGAGCCGGGGACGGACTTGCGCGCGCTCTTCCGCTCGGCCATCGGCGTCCCCCAGGGTCTCTTCACCACAGACTTCCTTCAGAGCCCCACGGATCGCAAGAAGTCTTTCGACCGCCTGCTCAAGGTGGAGGAGTACCGCGAGAGCGCGGAGGCACTGGTCGGGACGGTCAACCTCATCAGAGACCGAATCGCCGACGCGCGCGTTCGCATCGGCGCCGCCGAAGGACAGCTCGCACGTTATGAGACGGCCGTCGAAGAACAGAGAACGGCGCGGGCGCGCGCCGAAGAGCTGACCGCGTCGCTCTCCTCCTTACGCCTCGAAGTCGAAGAGCGCGAGCGCGCCGTCGGCCTGTTGGAAGAGGCCGAGCGCCGCGTCACGGAGTCGCGCGCCGTGGCCGACCGGCTCGAAGTCGAGAGCGACTCGGCCGCGCGACGCTTGAAGGACTTGCAGGGCGGGCTCGAAGCCGCGCGGCGCGCGGCCGAGCGGCAGCGCGCGACCCGTGAGGACTCGCGCGCGCACCTCGAAGCGCTCGAACGCCTGCGCGGTCTCGAAGCGGAGCGCGCCGAGCGCGACCGCCTGCGCGCCGAAGCCGCGGGCGCCGCGCGCATGACGGCCTCGGCCGAATCGGACGTGCGCCGTCTGGACGACGCGCTCCGCCGCGCGCGCGAATCGGCCGCCGCGCTCGCGGAGATTGAAAGGGACGTGTCGGCGCAGGCCGAGTTCGAGCGCGAGCGCGAGCGCCTCCGCGACCTGCTGGCGCAGGCGCGCGCGGCGGCCGAAAGGCTCGCGCACCTCGACCGAGGGCTGACGGCGCTGCGCAAGTCGCACTCGGAAATCTCGAAGAGGGTGCGCGAGGCCGCGTCGCTCGCGGGCGCGCAGGAGCGGGCCGACAAGCTTGAGAGCGAGAGGCTCGGCGTCGAGACGCGCCTGAGCAGACTCGAACAAGACCTCACGTCGCACAAGCACCTGACGGCGCAGCGGCGCGAGGCGGCGCGCGAGGCCGAACGCCTGCGCCGCAGCGTCACCGCCCTGGAGCGCGAGGCGCGCGAGTTCGAGCAGGCGGCCGCGGCCGCCGCGCGGCTCGGCGAGTTGGAGGAGCGCGACCGGGAGTTGAGTGACCAGCTCGCCGTGCTGCGCGCGACCATCAAGCGCGACGAGAAGATGAGCGAGCGCACGGGCGGCGGCCGCCTCTGCCCCATCCTCAACGAGCAGTGCAGGAACCTCGCCGAAGAGGGCCGCACCTTCGACGAATACTTCGGCGACCAGCTCAAGCAGAACCGCGCGCGCCTCTCCAAAGTCGAGCGCGACTCTGACGCGCTCGCGCGCGAGGTGCGCGCGGCGCGAGACGCGGAGAAGGCGGCCGCGCGCACGGAGGCCACGCGCACGCGCCTCGCGCACGAGCGCGAGCTTCTGACGGAGCGCGAGTCCGCGCTCGCGCGCATCGACGCCGAACTCGAAAAACTCTCCGGCGCGAGCGAGGGCTTGCGCGACGAGTTGCAGGCGGAGATGTCGGGCATCGACATGGTCTGGCGCACGGCGCGCGAGGAGGCTTTGAAGTACGCCGAGCTCGAGTCCTCGCGCGCGCGCCTCGCGGAGATAGAGGAGGAGGGCAAGGCCAAGCGCGAGGAGCGCGAGCAGGTCGCCGCGGCGGCGAGCGCCGAAGCCGCGCTCGCCGCAGACGCCGCCGCGGTCGAGCGCCGTCTGCGCGAACTGGGCGACCCGCGCGCGCGCGCCGCCGCGCTCCAGCTCGAGGCGGGGCGCGAGCAGGAGATTCTGCGCGAGGCGCAGGGCGCGCGCGACCGGCTGGAAGCTTTAGAGAAGCAGGGGCGCGCGCTCGACAAGAAGCTGAAGAAGTTCGAGCACCTCGACGCGGCCTGGGCCGAGGCCTCCGCGAGACGCGACCAGACGGCCGCCGCGCACCGCGAACATCTTGAATCGGCCTCGCTCGCCTCGACCTTGCCCGAGCGCGAGCGCGAGGCGGCCGAGGCCGCGGCGCGCGCCGCGCGCGCCGCGAAGGACGCGGAGTCGGCGCGCGCAGAGCACACGAAAGCCCTCGGCTCTTACGACCGCGAGCGCCACTCTTCGGAGCGCACGGCTTTGGCCCTCGCGCGCGAGCGCGCCGCCCGCCTCGCCGCGCAACTCGAAGCGGCGCGCGAGCGCGAAGAGTCGCTCACGTCGGAGGTCGCGCGCCTGGATGAGGTGCGCGAGTCAATGCGCGAAGAACTCTCCGCGCTCGAACGTCTGCGCGGGCTGCACGAGGCGACCGACTTCATCCGCGACACGCTGCGCAAGGCCGGGCCGCTCGTGACGGAGAGCTACCTCTACAACATCTCCATCGACGCCAACCAGCTCTTCCGCGAGATCACGGGCGAGGGCGGGCGTGCTCTGCGTTGGACGAGGGAGTACGACATCGTGCTCGAAGAGGAGGGGCACGAGCGCTCCTTCGTCAGCCTCTCGGGCGGCGAGCAGATGGTGGCGGCGCTCTCGGTTCGCCTCGCGCTCCTCAAACAGCTCTCCGACATCCGCGTCGCCTTCTTCGACGAGCCGACGGTCAACATGGACGTCGAGCGGCGCGAGCGCCTCGCGCAGCAGATCGGGCAGGTGCGCGACTTCGACCAGCTCTTCGTCATCTCCCACGACGACACCTTCGAGCAGACGGTCGATCACGTCGTCGCCGTCGCGCGCGAAGAGGTGGGAGAAGCGGCTTAAGGGGTTTTGGGTTTTGGGTGCTGGGTGCTGGGTTTAAGACGAAGTGAATGTTGAATGATGAAGGGTAAGAAGAGCGCGGCGAAAATGACCACCCGGCACCCAGCACCCGAAACCCAAAACCTCAAAGAGGTTCTCATCTACTGCGACGGTTCGAGCCTGGGGAACGGGCGCGAGGAGCCGCGCGCGGCGGCCGTGGCGCTCTTAGGGTTCCGCGGCGTGTGGCGCGCGTTCGGCGAGCACCTCGGCGGCGCGACCAACCAGCAGGCCGAGGTCGCCGCGGCCGCGCTCGGCCTGGAGCAGCTGCGCGAGCCTTGCCGCGTGACCGTCATGAGCGACTCGCGCTACGTCGTCGAGACGATGTCGGGGCGCTTCCGCCGCAAGTCGAACCACGAGTGGTGGGCGCGGCTCGACAAGGCCGCGGCGCGGCATCAGATCAAATGGCAGTGGCTCAAAGGCCACGCCGGCCACGTCGCGCAGGAGGCCGTAGACCGTGCCGCCCGCCGCATCGCCGCCGCCGGCCACGCCGACGAAGCCGCCCTCAGCGAAGCCGCCGCCACGGTCGCCGAAGGATTAAAGGGATGAGCGGCCGTCCCGCCGCGCCAGCGGCGTCGGTTAGCAAAGCAAAGAAGTACGGGCTAAAATCTCCCTTCCCCGGCCGCACGAATGTTTTCCCGATGAGTAGAAGCTCCTTAACGTCGGCGCGCGCGCGCGTGTGGCTCCTGGGCCTCGCGTGCGCGGTCGTGTGCGCGGCCGTGGCGGGGGCGGCGGCGCAGGCCGAGCGCGCGTGGGCGTGGCAGAACCCCCTGCCGCAGGGGAACGCGATTCACGCCGTGCGCTTCGCCTCAGACAAGCTTTCGGGCTGGGCCGTCGGCGCCGACGGCGTCATCCTGCACACCTCGGACGGCGGCTTCCGCTGGGAGGAGCAGAAGCCGCCCGTGCCCGTGCCGCTCTACGGACTCTACGTGCGTGACGCGAGGCACGCCGTCGCGGTCGGCGCGCGCGGCGTCGTGTTGACGACCGACGACGGGGGCAGGCGCTGGACGCTGCGGCCCGTGGGCGGGAGGCCCGCGAAGAACGCGCCCGCGGTGCGCGAGGGCGCGAACCATCTCTTCGGCGTGGCCTTCGCGCCGGACGGATTGCACGGCTGGGCCGCGGGGAGCTACGGCGAAATCCTGAAGACGACAGACGGCGGGCGGACGTGGGCCGCGCAAGTCTCGGGCGTGCGCGCGCACCTCTACTCGGTCGCGTGCGCAGACCTTTCGAACGGCGTCGCGGCCGGCGCGGACGGCGCGCTCGTCGTCACGCACGACGGCGGGCAGACGTGGCTCGACCGCAGCTCGAAGACGGGCCTGCCCTTCACCTCGGTCTCTTTCGCGGGCGGCAAAGACGTGGCCGTCGCCGTGGGCTTAGGCGGCACCATCTATCGCACCTCGGACGGCGGCGAGACCTGGGGCGTGGTCGAGAACATGCTGCGCACAGACCTGCTCTCGGTCTTCTTCGCGGACGCGCGCCACGGCTGGGCGGCGGGCGACGAGGGGCAAGTCCTGACGACGGGTGACGGCGGCGTGACCTGGTTCCCCGTGAGCATCAAGACGGGGCCGCGGCTCGCCTCCGTCCACTTCGTGGACGAGACGACCGGCTGGGCCGCCGGGCGCGACGGACTCATCCTGCGCACGGACGACGGCGGCGTCGGTTGGCGGCGTCTGACCGAGGGCGGGCGCGACGACCTCGCGGACATATACTTTCTGAATGAGGAGCGCGGCTGGGCGGTCGGCTCGCGCGGCCGCGTGCTCTACACGGCGACGGGCGGCAGGCGCTGGTCGCCGCGCCTGACGAACACCTCGGCGCGTCTGTTCGGCGTGAGCTTCGCCGACGAGTTGAACGGCGTCGTCGTCGGCGAGAAGGCGACGCTCTTGCGCACGAAGGACGCGGGCGTGACGTGGGAGAAGGTGCCGACCGACGTGACGGAAGACCTCTTCGGCGTGCGCCTCTTCGACGCGAAGCGCGGACTCGCGGTCGGCGCGCGCGGGAGGATTCTGCGCACCGAGGACGGCGGCGAGACCTGGGACTTGCAGAAGTCTCTGACGCAGGGCTGGCTTGAGGCGGTCGCGTACGCGGACGAGAAGGTCGCGGTCGCGGTCGGCTCGCAGGGGACGATTTTGCGGAGCGAGGACGGCGGGCAGACCTGGGCGCAGATTTTTGTGAACGCGAAGGAGTGGCTCTACGGCGTGGCGTTCGCGGACGCCTTGCGCGGCTACGTCGTCGGCGAGCGCGGACTCATCCTGCGCACGGACGACGGCGGGAAGAGCTGGAAGGATCAGGAGACGGGGGTCAGGATCAACCTCTACTCGGTGGCGGCGGCCTCGCGCATGGACGTGCTGGTGGTGGGCGACCAGGGGCGCGTGTTCCAGACGCGCGACGGCGGCGAGACGTGGGAGACCGTGCCGACTTTGACGAGCGCGGCGCTCTTCGGCGCGGCCTACCGCGGCGGCAACGCGGCCTGGGTGGCGGGCCGCGGCGGCACGATCCTGAAGCGCACGGACTCGCTCGCCACCGTCAAGATACCGCGTCCCAAACTCCCGCCCGCCCTGCGCCAGCAGCCCAAGCTCAAACCGGGCGAGGACGCGGACGCCCTCGCCCCCGTCATCGAAGACGACATCCCGCGCGCCACCCCGCCGCGGCTCAAACCGTAAAGGGCGTGAACCGTAAACGGTAAACCGTGACAAGAAGAAGTTGATTCCTCTTGTCACGGTTTACCGTTTACGGTTCACGCCCTCGCGTCAGTAGCGAACAGGGTTCTCTTTCGCGTAGGTGTAGGCGAAGTAGGCGGCGAGCAGGTGTGCTACCCAGCCGAGCAGGCCGGCGCTCCCGATCCAGGAGAAGCCGGTCAGGAGGAGCCAGAGGATGCCCCAGAGGATCTGGCCGTTGTAAATCTGGCCGAGGCCGGGGATGAGTAGGCTGAGCAGGCCGGCGATGAAAGGGTCGCGCATTGTTCGGTTTACCTCCGCGCTCCTATACGCCCGTTGCGGCGGCTTTGTTCGGCGACTTTACTGCGGCGGGGGCGCTTGCGCTTCGTCCGTGCGGCGCACTTCGACGACCTCCGCGCGGAAGGTCTTGAGGAGCTGTTGGACGACCGGGTGGCCCTCGGCGCGCTCGCGCAGGAGGCGCTGCTCGCGGCGCGACTCGTCTTCGGGCGTGAGGTGCGCTTCGTCTTCGACCTCGCCCGGCTCCCTCAGCCTGATGTTGAGGCCGACCTGCCGGCCGAGGACTTCGCAGCAGACTTCGCGCAGGAGTTTTTGGCTCTCGGCCTTCTTCAGCGTTTCGTAGAGGTACTTGCTCTCGGGCACGTACTCGGCGAACACGTCCTCGCCCTCGACCCAGACGCGCTTCGCGCTGTCGAGCGCCACGGCGAGCAGAGGCTTGCCGCGATCTTCGAGGCCGCGCTTGAAGCGCGACACGTCGTCCGTCGCCCCGAAACCCATCTCGACTTTACCCGCGGCCGGCTCGGGCGCGGTGGCCTGAGTCGGGACGAGAGAGACGGGAGCGCCGACCGCGTCCTCGCCCGCGCGCACGCCTTCGACGAAGGGGCGCGGCGCTTCGAAGAGTCCCGCGGCGGGCGCGCCGTCCGAGAGCGCAAACGGCGCTTCGGCCGCGCGCGCCGCGGCGCCCTCCGCGAAGGAGGCCGCGCCGCCGGACTGGGCTGGCGGCGGAGGCACGAGCTTCAGGTTCGCGACCGTGGGCGACTGCGCGCGTCCGTTCGCCTGAGGCGCGGCGGGCGCGGGCGGAGGAAGAGGAGGCGCTTCCACCTTCTTCGCTTCGATCCTCTCCGGCTCGGCGGCCGCGACTTCGGGCGCGGAGAAGGAGGCTGCGCCGCCGCCGCCGGCCGCGCCGCGACGGGGCGGCGTCGAAGACGTGGGCGGCGCGGATGGCGCCGGGGGCGGCGTCGTCCCGCCCGCGGGCGCGCGCCCCGTGCGCAGGGCCTCTTCGAGCGCATTCAAGCGTTCGACGATGCGGCCGAGCGGCGCGAGCCTTCGCAGTTCGACGAGCTTCACCAGGCCGACTTCCAACTGGTAGCGCGGGTGCGCGCCCGAACTCAGGCGCGCCTCCGTGTCGGTCAGGCTGTGGAAGAAGCGGACGAGGTCTGACTCGGAGAAGTCTTTGACCTCCTCCTGCAACGCGCGCCGCTCCGACTCGGTCGCGTCCGCGAGCGCCGAGTCGCCCGCGACCTTGAAGACGAGCAGGTCGCGCAGGTGCGCGAGCAGGTCGCGGCAGAAGTTGCGCAGCTCGTGGCCGCGCGCCGAAAGCTCCTCGACGACGGCGAGTGCGTCCGCCGGTTTCTCCTCGGCCACCGCGCGCATCACGCGCGCGAGCATCTCGGTGCCGGCCAGCCCGAGCGCGGCCTCCACGTCCGCGACCTCAATCTTCCCCTCGCTGAAACTGATGACCTGGTCGAAGGCGGACTGCGCGTCGCGCATCGAGCCTTCGCCCGCGCGCGCGACTTCGCGCAGGGCTTCGTCCGAGACTTTTATCTTCTCGGCGTCGGCGATGAGGCGGAGGCGCTCGGCGATCTTCGAGGCGGCGATGGTGCGGAACTCGAACTGCTGGCTGCGCGAAAGGATCGTCTCCGGAACCTTGTGCGGGTGCGTCGTCGCCATGATGAAGAGGACGCGGGAGGGCGGCTCCTCCAGCGTCTTCAACAGGGCGTTGAAGGCCGGAGTCGAGAGCATGTGGACTTCGTCGATGATGAAGACCTTATAACGGTCGCGCGCGGGGCGGATGCCGACCGTGTTGATGATGGCCTCGCGGACGTTGTCCACGCCGGTGTTGGAGGCGGCGTCAATCTCGAGCACGTCTATCGAACGCGACTCGGCGATCTCGCGGCAGGAGGGGCAGGCGTCCGGGTCTGTGGTGCGGCAGGGCGTCGGCGTCGGGCGGTCGGACTTATGGCAGTTGACGGCCTTCGCCAGGAGGCGCGCGGTCGTCGTCTTCCCCACGCCGCGCGCGCCGGAGAAGAGGTATGCGTGGTGCAGGCGCTCGTGCTCGACGGCGTTCTTGAGCGTGCGCGTGATGTGCTCCTGCCCCGTGACCTCTTCGAAGGTCTGCGGGCGCCACTTGCGTGCGATGACTTGGTAGGACATTGGAAGCTGTCAGACGTTAGCTTTTTTGTCTTCGCGGCAAAAGAGAAAGAGTTGCCGCGGGCGGCTCTGCTCTGGACGCGGCACGCGTCGGATTGTGCTCCAACGCGGCGCGGTTCGGCAAGCCCGACACCGGCGGCAACTCTCTGAAAATAGGCCAGGCTCCGGACCGACCCGCAACACACGCCGCCGCCACTACCGTTGCTCCGTTCCCGGCCTGGCGGGGTTCGCGGGGCAAGCGTTGTGCGGAGCCCGAAGCCTGTCAAGAAGCTGTCGGCTGTTAGCTCTCAGCTTTCGATTTAGACTTTAACCTGCGGCGTCTGAGTTGGCAAACGCCCTCGGCCTCAAGTTCACTTCCCTACGTGCCGTTGAAGCCGCTGCTGAGGCGGCGGAGGTTGGCGCCCGGGTACTTGCCCGTGGCCTTCACCTTTTCGAGCACCGCCTGGGCTTCGGCGCGCGTCCGGCCCGCGTAGACGGCCATGAACTGCGTGTTCTCGGCGACGCCCGTGTAGTAGAGGTCGCCCGCGTCGAAGCAGCGCGAGGCGAAGACCTTGTTGCGCGGGAAGAGCAGTTGCGCCGCCTCGCGCTCGGCCTCGGGGACGAAGACGTTGCAGTCGGCGCCCTGGCTCGGGTCGCGCATGCTCTTGAGGATGACGGCGTAGAACTTCTCCGTCTCCCAGATGACGCCGTTCGCTGGCACGGCGAACGGGAGCTGGTAGGGCTGGAACTCGACGCTCGTCCGGCAGCGCACTACGGGGTCGCCGCAGACGGCCGCGAGCTTCGGGGCGCGGCCCCTGCGCTGCGCCGACGCGCCCGAGGTCAACAGCAGGAAGACGGCGAGGGACAGGAGTACGGCTTTACGCACGGGGGAATGGGCCTCCTTAAAAGTCTCGCGGCCGCCGGGAAGCGTTCCCGGCGGCCGCCTTTCTGCCGCAACCTTATCTGGCGGAGAGGGTGGGATTCGAACCCACGGTACGGTTCCCCGTACACAGCATTTCCAGTGCTGCCAGTTCAACCACTCCTGCACCTCTCCGAAAAAGCTGTTAGCTGTTGGCCGTTAGCTCTCGGCTTCGTCTGGCTAAGAGCTAACGGCCAACAGCTAACAGCTTCCCGGAGAGGATAGCCCAACACGGGCGCCGCTGTCACGCGGGCGCGCCGGTGTTCGTCCGGCCGCGGCGGAGGCGCTATAATCTCGGCCCCGCCCTCCTCGCAAGGGGCGGTCGCACGCGAAAGGACGACTCAAGGTGGAGGCGGCGCACAAAGGAGTTTCCGGCCCTTGAAACCTGACACCGACGGCGCGCGTGAAGTGTTGGAGCATGGCCCGGCCGTAGACTGGCCGCGCTACGAGTGCACGTTCTGCCGGTACCGCTCGGACGAGAAGAGTGCGACCTGCCCGCGCTGCGGCGCCTTCGGCTACACGGAGCGCGCCACGGCCCAGGGCCTGAGGCGCGCGGCCGCCGCCGTCTTCCTGCTCGCCGCGGTCATCATCCTCGGCTTCGGCGTGGAGACGACCGTCGAGGTATTCGCGCACAAGGCGCGCGTGGACAGTTGGATCTTCTGGTTCGGCGTCTACGGCCTCGGCCTGCTCTTCCTCGCGGGCGGCGTCTCGGCCATGTTCGGCAGACTCTGGCTCATGCGCTTCTTCATGACGGCGGCGGCCGGCCGGGGCGCCCCGCGCCGGAAGCCCCGCTGACTTCCACCTCAAGACAAAGAGATCGAACCCCGAGGGCGAACGCAGGTTGGAAGAGAAGAACCCCGAACCGACCAGCCTCTACGCGGAACTGCTCGACGCGAGCGTGGACGGCGTGCTGGCCTTCGACCAGGAGTGCCGCTACACGGCCTGGAACCGCGCGATGGAGCGCATCTCCGGCCTGACGCGCGCCCAAGTCCTCGGCCGCGTCGCCTTCGAGGTCTTCCCCTTCCTCAAAGAGACGGGCGAGGACTGGTTCTTCCAAGAGGCGCTCGCGGGCCGCAGCGCCGTCTCCCACGCGCGCCCCTACTCCATCCCCGAGTCCGGCCGGCGCGGCTACTTCGACGGACACTACGCGCCGATCTTCGACGACGAAGGCCGGGTCAAGGGCGGCCTCGGCATCGTCCGCGACGTGACCGAGCGCAAGCGGGCCGAGGAGGAAGTCGCGCGCGAGGGGGCCGAGAGCCGTCGCGCGCGGGCGGAGCTGGAGACGGTCGTCAACACGATGGCCGACGGCCTGCTCGTCTCAGACGCCGCGGGCAACCTCCTCTTCATGAACCCGGCGGCCCTCAAGCTCCACGGCTACGAGACGCCGACGGAAGTCCGCAGGCGACTCGCGCACTTCGAAGAGGTCTTCGAGGCCGAGGACGCCGCGGGGCGCGCCGTCCCGCCCGCGGACTGGCCGCTCTCGCGCGTGCTGCGCGGCGAGAGCTTCCGCGGCTACGAGCTGCACTTCAAGCGCAGGGACACGGGCCTCTCGTTCCACGGCAGCTACGGCGGCGCGCCCGTGACGGACGCCGCGGGCGGCGTCGCGCTCGCCGTCATCACCGTCACCGACCTCAGCAAGCGGAAGCGGCGCGAGGAGGGGCAGCGCTTCCTCGCCGAAGCCGGGCGACTCATCTCGTCCTCGCTCGACTACGAGACGACGCTCGCGGCCGTCGCGCGCATGGCCGTCCCCCTGCTCGCCGACTGGTGCGCGGTCGACCTCATCGGCGAGGGCGGCGCGCTCGCGCGCCTCGCCGTCGCGCACGTAGACGAGGCGAAGGTCGAGCTGGCGCGCGAGATGCACGAGCGCTACCCGCCCGACCCGACGGAGCCGCACGGCATCTACAACGTGCTCCGCACGGGCCGGCCGGAACTCTACCCGCACGTCACCGACGAGATGCTCGCGGCCGGGGTGCCGGACAAGGAACATCTGCGCCTGCTGCGCCGGCTGCGTCTGACCTCCGTGATGCTCGTGCCCCTGGCGGCGCGCGGGCGCACGCTGGGCGCGCTCACCTTCGTCTCGGCCGAGTCGGGCCGCCGCTTCGGCGCGGAAGACCTCGTGCTCGCCGAGTCGCTCTCGCAGCAGGCCGCCTACGCCATCGACAACGCGCGCCTCTATGCGCAGGCCCTCGGCGCGAACCGCTTGAAAGACGAGTTCCTCGCCACGCTGAGCCATGAGCTGAGAACCCCCTTGACGGCCATCCTCGGCTGGGCGCAGCTGCTCGGCGACGGCTCGCTCGACGCGGAGACGACGCGGCGCGCGGTCGAGACCATCAGGCGCAACGCCGAAATCCAGAAGCAGCTCGTCGAGGACGTGCTCGACGCCTCGCGCATCGTCGCCGGCAAGCTCCGCATCGAGCCCGAAGAGGTCGAACTCCTCGGCGTGGTGCGCGAGGCGCTCGACGCCGTGCGCCCGGCCGCCTCGGCCAGGCGGGTCGAGGTCACGTGCAACTTCGACCCGCAGGTCGGCACCATCGTCGGCGACCCGCACCGGCTCAGACAGGTCGTCTGGAATCTGCTCTCGAACGCCGTCAAATTCACAGACCCGGGCGGGCGCGTGAAGGTCGAAGCCGGGCGCTCGCTCTCGAGCGTGCGGCTGACGGTGAGCGACACGGGTCAAGGCATCGCGCCCGACTTCCTCCCATACGTCTTCGAGCGCTTCCGGCAGGCCGACGGCTCGACCACGCGCCGTCACGGCGGCCTCGGCCTCGGCCTGTCAATCGTGCGCCACATGGTCGAAGCGCACGGCGGTTCCGTCCACGCCTACAGCGCCGGCCTCGGGCAGGGCGCGTCCTTCACCGTCGAGCTGCCGCTGCCGACGACGCCCGCGCCCCAGTCACCAACGGGCGGCGCGGTCGAAGAGCAGGCGGTCGAAGAGACCGCGCCGCGCGGCGACGCGCCGCCGCCGCTCCTCGGCGTGCGCGTGCTGCTGGTCGACGACGACTCGGACACGCTGGAGCTGGTCACGCTCCTCCTGAAGAGGAACGGCGCGGAGGTCGTCGCGGTCGACTCGGCCGAGTCGGCGCTCGAGGCGCTGGGCCGTGCGAGGGCCGACGTCATCGTCAGCGACATCGGGATGGCGAACGTGGACGGCTACGAACTGATGCGGCGCGTGCGCGCGCTCGGGCCGTCGGCGGGCGGGGCGACGCCGGCCCTCGCGCTCACGGCCTACGCCTCGGACGCAGACCGCCTGCGCGCGGTGCGGGCCGGCTTCCGGCGACATCTCGCCAAGCCCGTCCGGCCCGACGAGCTGGTCGCGGCCGTCGCCGACCTCGCCGCGCGCGCCGGGGCCGACGCCTGACAGATGCGCATCATCACGGCCAACCTCAACGGGATTCGCTCGGCGGCGCGCAGAGGTTTCTTCGAGTGGATGCGGCGGCAGGACGCGGACGTGGTCTGCGTGCAGGAGACGCGCGCGCTGGCCGAGCAGTGCACGCCGCGGATGCTCAGGCCGCGGGGCTACTACGGCTTCCTGCACTGCGGCGAGCGCAAGGGCTACGCGGGCGTCGCCGTCTACACGCGCCGGCAGCCCGACGACGTGCGGATGGGGATGGGCGTCTCGGACTTCGACCGCGAGGGTCGCTACGTGCAGGTGGACTTCGGCACGCTCAGCGTCGCCTCGCTCTACCTGCCTTCGGGCGCGAGCGGCCCGGCGCGGCTGGCGTCGAAGCTCCAGTTCATGCGCGAGTTCTACCCGGTGCTGAAGGGCCTGCGCGACGGCGGGCGCGAGCACGTCATCTGCGGCGACTGGAACATCGCGCACAACGAGATCGACCTGACCAACTGGCGCTCGAACCGCAAGAACTCCGGCTTCCTCCCCGAAGAGCGCGCCTGGCTCACGAGCATCTTCGAAGAGCTGAACTACGTGGACGTGTTTCGCCGGCTCAACCCCTCGCCGGGGCATTACACCTGGTGGTCGAACCGCGGCGACGCCTGGGCGAAGAACGTGGGCTGGCGCATCGACTACCAGGTCGCGACGCCCGGCGTGGCGGCCAAAGCCACGGCCGAATCCATCTACAAGCGCAAGCGCTTCTCCGACCACGCCCCGCTCATCATCGACTACGACTACGAGCTTTAGACAGATTAACCACAGAGACACAGAGACACAGCTTGAAGACATAAGACATCAAGCTGTGTCTCTGTGTCTCTGTGGTTAACCTCGGTTTGAGAGGGAGCCCGACCCCTGCAACTTGCCGGCGCGCTCGGCGCTGTTCTCGGCGTGCTCTTCGGGGCCGTGCGCCTCGGCCTTGGCGATGTGGAGCGCGGCGCGGATGAGCGCGAGGTGCGTGAAGCCCTGCGGGTAGTTGCCGAGCAGCTCGCCGCTCGAAGGCTCTATCTCCTCCGCGAAGAGTCCCGTGTCGCTCGCGTAAGAGGTGACGCGCTCGAACAGCTCGCGCGCCTCCTCGACGCGCCCCTGCAAGGCGACGTTCTCGGCCAGCCAGAAGCTGCACATGGCGAAGGTCGCCTCGCCGTCGGGCAGCCCGTCGTCGGTCAGGTAGCGGTAGACGAGGCCGTGCGAGGTGAGCCGCTCGCGTATGCGCTCGGCGGTCGAGAGGACGCGCGGGTCCGTCGCCGGCAGGAAGCCGGTCAGGGGAATGACCAGAGCGCTCGCGTCCAGCGCGCTGCCGCCGAAAGACTGCGTGAAGGCCCCGACCTTCTCGTCATAACCCTCTTCGAGGATGGCCCGGCGAATCTCGTCCCTCGTCTTCGCCCACGGCGCGGGGTCGTGCCCGTCGAGGTCGGCGGCCAGTCTCACGGCACGGTCGAGCGCCACCCAGCACATCAGCTTCGAGTGGAGGAAGTGGCGCTTCTCCCCGCGCACCTCCCAGATGCCGTGGTCGGGCTCGCGCCAGCGGCGCACCGTCTCGTCGGCCATGAAGCTCAGCTCGTCCCACCACTCCGCGCGCACGGGACGCCTTGTCCGCTCGTGGTAGAGGTGCGCCGCGTCGAGCACCTCGCCGTACACGTCCAACTGCTTCTGGCCGAAGGCGGCGTTGCCGACGCGCACGGGGCGCGACCCCCTGTAGCCTTCGAGGTGCGTCAGCTCGCGCTCGGGCAGCTCGGACTTGCCGTCAATCGTGTACATGATCTGGAGCTGGTGGTCGCGGCAGGTGATGCAGAGCCGGTCGAGCCAGCCGAAGAAGTCCGCGGCCTCCTCCTCGTACCCGAGCAGTTGCAGCGCGTAGAGCGTCAGCGCCGAGTCCCGCAGCCAGGTGTACCGGTAGTCCCAGTTGCGGAGGCCGCCGATTTTTTCGGGGAGCGACGTGGTCGGCGCGGCGACGAGCGCGCCCGTCGGCTCGTAGGTCAGAAGCTTGAGTGTGAGCGCGCTCCGGCGCACGAGGTCGCGGTAAGGCCCCTCGTAGCGGCAGTCGCACCACCACTTGTCCCAGTATCTGCGCGTCCGCTCGAGCTCTGCGTCGCAGTCCGTCCGCGGCAGCGCCGCGGGGCTCCCGTTGTAGTAGAGCGTGACCCAGACGCGTTCGCCCTCCCTCACGCGGAAGCGGGCGCGGACGACGCCCTCCTCGTCAACCTCCAGAGGGAGCGGGCACGAGAGCACGAGACACTCCTTGCCGGAGCGCGCGACGGCGCCGCCCTCGCGCGTCTGGATGTCGCAAGGGGCGAGCGCGAAGTCGAAGGTCGGGCGGAAGGTCAGTTCGACTTCGACGCTCCCGCCCAGGCCCTCGACGAGCCGGTGGACGCACTGTACGGCGGCGATGTCTTCGCCGCGGTGGCTCTCGGTCAGGCGCTCGACGGGCATGAAGTCCGTGAGGCGGAAGCGCCCGCCCTCGGTCTCGAAGGTGGTGGCGAGGACGGCGGTGGGGCCGTCGTACTCGCGCTTAACTTTGAAGTCACGGGCGGGCCGTATCTGGAACCAGCCGCCCCTGCGCGCGTCGAGCAGGCGGCAGAGGACGGCCGGGCTGTCGAAGCGCGGCCAGCAGAGCCAGTCTATCGAGCCGTCGGTCGAGACGAGCGCCGCCGTGTGCGCGTCGCCGATGAGAGCGTAGTCGCGTATGGGGCGGTAGCCGCGCCCTTCTTCGGAACCCATGCACGCCCCCCGCTACTGTTGAGACTTCGCCGGATACCATTCGAGCAGACGCACCTCGACGGGCACGTCCTTCAAAGCGGCCCTGAACTCCTCGGGGTTCTGCCCGCGGTAGTGGTAAGGGTAGACGACCTTCGGCCGGAACGCCTTGACGCACTCGGCCGCCTCCGAGGGCGGCATCGTGTAGGGCAGGTTCATCGGGACGAAGGCGATGTCGATGTTCTTGAGCGCGCGCATCTCGTCCGTGCACTCGGTGTCGCCCGCGATGTAGACGCGCTTGCTGCCGAGCGTGAGGACGTAGCCGTTGCCGCGCCCCTTCGGGTGGAAGAGCTGGCCGGGCGCGGGGCCGCGCTGGAGGTTGTACATCGGCACGGCCTCTATCTGGATGCCGGCGACGGTCTTCGTCTCGCCGTTGTTGATGACGGTCGGGTTCTCGATCTTGTCGGCCGCGGCCGACGGCGCGACGACGGGCGCGCCCGCCTTTCTCACCTTCGCGATGGCCGCGGGGTCGAGGTGGTCGGGGTGGATGTCCGTGATCAGGATGAGGTCGGCCTGCGCGGCCTTCGAGTAGTCGCCGGGGCTCGTCGGGTCTACGTGGATGACTTTGCCGCCGTACTCAAGCTGCAGGCTCGCGTGCGTGATGGGCGTGACGCGCACGTCCGCGTCGTTGGATGTGGTCTGCGCCTGGGCCGGGCTCGGCGTCGGGGCCGGCGCCGCGTTCTGGTTCGGCGCGGGCGTTGGCGCGCAGGCCAATGCCACCGAAAGGCCGAAGGCGAAGAGCGCCGCCGCGCCGAGACGAACCGAAGACAACTTGCCGCTCTTTCTCATAAACGTTCCCTTTCTCGCCCCCGGACTGTAGTGCCTTAACGTCCCTTACAGTACACAGACAAGTTACTTTACTTTGACGACCCTCTTCCAACCTGCTAGCCTCGGGGAAACTTCGAGGAGGTGAAAAGCATGTCTTCGCTGAAGAGGTTCAGGCTGGTCTCGGTCGCGCTGGCCGTCTGTCTCCTTTTGGGGATGTTCGTGGGCGACGCTTCGGCGCAGAGGCGCCGGCGTCGGAACCCGCAGGCCGGGAAGGCGAAGGCCGCCAAGCGCATCGGCGTCGGCACGGCCGTCGGCGCCGGGGCCGGCGCGCTCATCAACGGTAAGAAGGGCGCGCTCATCGGCGCGGGCGCGGGCGCGGCCGGCGGCACGGCCTACCACGTCCACAAGAAGCGCAAGTGGCGCCGCCGCCATCGCAACGTTTAGACCGTTTGGCGTAAGCGGGATTTAACCACAGAGACACAGAGGCACAGCCTGTTGACTTCTCCATCTTTAGAAGTCAACAGGCTGTGCCTCTGTGTCTCTGTGGTTAAAGTTTTAGATGTCGAAGTACATGCCGAACTCGAAAGGGTGCGGGCGCATGCGGAGCGGCTGAATCTCCTTCTCGCGCTTGTAGCTAATCCAGCGCTCGACGAGCTGCGGCGTGAAGACCTCGCCTTTGAGCAGGAACTCGTGGTCTGCTTCGAGCGCGGCCAGCGACTCGTCGAGCGAGCCGGGTAAGGAGGGCACGTCCTTCAACAGCTCGGGCGCGAGGTCGTAGATGTCCTTGTCGAGCGGCTCGCCCGGGTCGATGCGGTTCTGCACGCCGTCGAGGCCGGCCATCAGCATCGCCGAGAAGGCGAGGTACGGGTTGCAGGACGGGTCGGGCGGACGGAACTCCAGGCGCTTCAGCTTCGGGTTGGTCGAGAACATCGGGATGCGGATGGCCGCCGAGCGGTTCCGCGCCGAGTAGGCGAGGTTCACGGGGGCCTCGAAGCCCGGCACCAGGCGCTTGTAGCTGTTCGTCGTCGGCGCGGCGAACGCCACGATGGCCGCGGCGTGTTTCAAAAGGCCGCCGATGTACCACCGCGCCGTGTCCGACAATCCCGCGTAGCCGTCGCCCGCGAAGAGCGGCTTCTCGTTCTTCCAGAGCGACTGATGACAGTGCATCCCCGAGCCGTTGTCGCCGTAGAGCGGCTTGGGCATGAAGGTCGCGCCCTTGCCGTGGCGGCGCGCGACGTTGCGGACGGTGTACTTGAAGATCTGCAGGTTGTCGGCCGTCCCCAGCATCGTCGAGAAGCGGAAGTCGATCTCGCACTGGCCGGCGGTAGCGACCTCGTGGTGGTGGCACTCGACCTGTATGCCGACCTTCTTCAGCTCGTTCGCCACCTCGGCGCGGAAGTCCTGCAACGTGTCGAGCGGCGGCAGCGGCACGTAGCCCTCCTTGTTGCGGATGTGGTAGCCGAGGCTCGGCGCGCCCTCCCTGCCCTTGCTGTTCCAGGTCGCCTCGGGGTTGTCGAGCGCGAAGCCGGCCGTGTGCGGGTCGTTGTGGAAGCGCACGTCGTCGAAGACGAAGAACTCGGCCTCGGGGCCGAAGTTGGCGGTGTCGGCGACGCCTGTGAACTTCAGGTAACTCTCGGCGCGCCGGGCCACGCCGCGCGGGTCGAGCCAGTAGCCCTCCTTCGAGATGGGGTCGACCACGTCGGCGATGAGGCACAGCGTCTTGTCCGCCATGAAGGGGTCGAGCCAGTAGCGGTACGCGTCGGGCACGAGCAGCATGTCCGACTCGTGGATCGAGGCCCAGCCGCGAAGGCTTGAGCCGTCGAAGCCGAAGCCCTCCTCGAACGAACGCTCGGAAAGCTCCTCGATGGGGAAGGTCAGGTGGTGCCACGCGCCGACGAGGTCTGTGAAGCGGACGTTGACGTACGCCACGCCCTCGTCCTCGGCGAACTTAAGAATGCTCTTGACGCTCATATCAATCTTCCTCGATTACAGGTTGGTGATGGTTTCAAGCGCTCGGCTTCGGCCGCGCTTACTAAAGCAGTTTCACTTGGGTTGATGTGAAGAAGATTAACCACAGAGACACAGAGACACAGCTTGGACACAGCTAAAGGCAAAGCTGTGTCTCTGTGTCTCTGTGGTGAAAATTTTCTAACTCCTTTCCGCATCAACGTCAGAACGTGATGCCGTAGTAGACGAAGAGCGCGTTGTTCTTACGCCCGAAGTTGCCGATGCTGTAGCCGGCGTAGAGCGCGCTCGCGCGCGGGAGCGCGAGGGAGAGGCCCGGCGTCACGTAGCCGAAACGGTTCTTGCCGCTCAGCCAGTCGGCCACGAAGCTCAGCCGCCTGTGCACGGGCTGCTCGTAGCCGACGATGGCGCCGCCCAAAGTCCCGCTGCCGTCGGCGCGACCTAGCAGGCCGTAGCCGCCGCCCGTCAGGCGCGGGCCGTGGTCGCCCCTCACCTTCTTGCTGACGACGGTGTAGACGAGGCCGAAGGTGTCCGTCCCCGCGCGGTGCGAGACGGGCGCGTAGAGGATGCCGCCGGCCGCGGCCGAGACACCGCTCTCCTCGTTCGAGTAGAACTGGTACTTGACGTTCGGCTGCAGCTCGACGGGCTGGTCGGGCGACTCGGCGTCTAGGAAGGCGACGTTGGTGCCGACCTCCCAGTGCTTGCCCACGCCGAAGACCGCGCGCGGGACGTAAGCCCGGAAGCCGCCGTCACTGTGCGGTTCGAGGTGGCTGACGAAGTCGAACTCAAGGTACGTGTGCTTCTTCGCCACCACGTCGGTCGAGGGGATGTTGAAGAGGGTCGACTGCGCCCGCGCCTTGCCCGCGAAGAACGTGACCGCGCCGAGGGCGCAGAGCGCCGGGGCGATTGCTTTCAATCTGAGCATGTTGTAACTTTTGCTCCGCATCGTCTCCGAGAGGGACGATCTCAAGTGGCCCATTCGTCGCGCGCCTGCCAAAGCTGAGCGACGGGTGGGCCATTCCTTCTTATCCCTTTAGTAGGCAGATGGCAGTAAGAAGGTTTTAGGTGCTGGGTGCTGGGTGCTGGGTGTTGGGTCAGAGCAGTCTGTCCTACCCAGAACCCAAAACCCAATACCCAGCACCTTCTTACTGCCCACTGCCTACTTCACCAGTTATGAGGCCGTCTCGCCCGCGATGACGCGCGCCAACGGCTCCGTGCTGAGCGCGCCGGACGCCGCGCCGTGGGGCGAGGCCGCGCCGCCCATCCCGCCCGGCCTCGCCAACGCAGAGATGACGTACTCCGGGTAAGCGGGGATGCCGTGCTCGTGCAGGTCGAGTCCGTAAGCCTCGCCCTCGGCCGAGACGCGCAAAAGCCCCGCGGCCTTGATCGCGTACATCACGGCCAGCGCCGCCGCGAACGTCGCCGTCGTGACGATGAGGCTCCCGACGGCCTGCGCGGCTAGCACCTTGAAGCCGCCGCCGTAGAAGAGTCCCGTCAAAGGCGTCGTGTTGTCGGGCGCGAGAGCGCCGGTCGCGCCGTACTGCCCCGAGGCGAAGAGGCCGAGCGAGAGCGTGCCCCAGACGCCGCAGAAGCCGTGGACTGGGACGGCCCCGATGGGGTCGTCGATGCGCAAGTGTTCGAGCAGCTCGACGCCGAGCACGACGACTACACCGGCGACCGCGCCGATGGCGATGGAGCCGGCCGGGCTCACCCAGTAGCAGGGGCACGTGATGGCGACGAGGCCCGCGAGGAAGCCGTTGACCGTGAAGCTCACGTCCCACTTCCGGCTCTGGACGTAGGCGTAGACCATCGAGGTCAAACCGGCGGCGCACGCGGCGAGCGTCGTGTTGGCGGCGACGCGGCCCACGCCCTCGAAGTCCATCGCCGAGAGCGTGCTGCCGGGGTTGAAGCCGTACCAGCCGAACCAGAGGAGCAGGCCGCCCGACGCCGCGATGACGAGGTCGTGCGGCAGCATCGGCCCGCCGCCGTCGCGCTTGAACCTGCGGCCGATGCGCGGGCCGAGCGCGATGGCCCCGGCCAAAGCGATGAAGCCGCCGATGGTGTGGACGACGGTCGAGCCGGCGAAGTCGTGGAAGTTCATGCCGAGGGAGGCGAGGAAGTTTCCTTCACTCCCCATCGTCGCGAGGAAGCCGTCCGGCCCCCAGGCCCAGTGGCCGACGATGGGGTAGATGAAGCCGGAGACGGCGAAGCTGTAGAGCAGGTCTCCGAGGAAGCCCGTGCGGCCGATCATCGCGCCCGAGGTGATGGTCGAGCAGGTGTCGGCGAAGGCGAACTGGAAGAGCCAGAAGGCGAGGAAGGCCACGCCCGTCCCCTCGTAGGTCGCCGGCACGTCCTGCAGGAAGAACCAGTGGTAGCCGATGAGGCCGTTGCCGTGGCTGAACATGAAGGCGAAGCCGACGGCGTAGAAGAGGAGGCCGCAGAGGCAAGTGTCCACGATGCACTCCATCAAGACGTTGACGGTCTCGCGCGAGCGGCAGAAGCCGGCCTCAAGCATCGTGAAGCCGACCTGCATCCCGAAGACGAGGAAGGCGGCGACGAGCACCCAGACGGTGTTCAGAGGGTTGACGATGTCGTTGCCCTTCAGCTCGGGGTCTGCGGCGGCGGCCGTCCAGCCGAGCAGCTCCGGGGTGAGCAGGAGGAGGCCGACGAGCAGGCCGACGCCCAGCAGTTTCCCCGCCAGCAAAAGCCTCCCGTAGCGACGCCACTCCGGGTCCTGCATCCGCGCGCGCAGGCGCACGAGCTTCTGCTGAAGAGAGAGCCTCTTCGAATCCATACGCTAAGTTCCTCCGGGTAAGATAGGTGGACAGGGTTGACGTAACGTCTCGGGCCGAACGCGACGGGTGCTGTCTCGCCGAGGGGTTTGACAACTTCCGTGCCACCAACAACGCAGCGGCTTACAACAAGGGGTAAGTGAGAGAGGGAGACGTACTTGTTACTAATTAGGCTTGCGCGGGGTCACATATGAGGACTCGCCTCAACGACAGTTTCGTCAGCGATGGCGAGAGGTGCGGACAAAAACGTCGGCGACTCGTCGGCGAGTAGCACGCCGCGTCAGCGGCGGCTGAATGTAGCCCGGCCTTTCAAGGCCGGGCTACATTCAGCCGCCGCTGACGCGGCGATATTCACGTGTGACCTTCGGGACTTCGGTTACATTCTTGCACCGCCTTCGGAGCGAGGCGACAAAATTGTCGACGCGGGTTCTTCACTTGCTGATGTAATATCTGCGAACCGCACGCGGAACGTGGGTTGCTACTTCCGAGAGCGCCCAAGACTCGACCACCCGACCGACGTTGATGTTCAGCGAGGCACAGATTCCACAGGCGCGCGCGGCCCGCGTGCACCGCGGCAAAGTCCTGGCGCACGCCGCGTCGAGGCTCGCCGCGTGCTCGCGCGTCTCGGACGCCGCGGAGACGGCCGCGCTCTTCCGCACCTTCCTCAAAGTCGAAGAGCGACGCCTGCGCATCGGACTCCGCCTCGGCGCCTCCGGCACGCACACGGCCGCGGCGCGCAGCTTCGTCCGAGACCTCCTGGCCGACGCGGCCTTCCGCGCCGTGACGCAGTGGGAGGGCGGCGTCGAGTCGCCGGGCGCGGCCGTCGGCGGCTACGCGATGGTGGCGGTCGGCGGCTACGGCCGCGGAGAGCTCGCGCCCTTCTCAGACCTCGACCTCCTCTTCCTCCATTCGGGCCGCCGCGCCGCGCACGCGCGACAGCTCGCGGAGGGCGTGCTGCGCCTGCTCTGGGACACCGGCCTGACCGTCGGCCACAGCTTCCGCACCGTGGCCGAGTGCGTCTCGGCCGCGCACACAGACCCGCACTCGATGACCTCGCTGCTCACGACGCGCCTGCTCGCGGGCAACCGCGCGCTGCTCGACTCGCTCCGCGCCGGGATGGAGCGCGAGCGGCGCAAGTACGCGGACGAGTACCTCGCGGCTCTCAAGTACGGCCGCGAGGAGAGGCACGCGAAGTTCGGGACGTCGGTCTGCTTGCAGGAGCCGAACGTCAAGGAGAGCGCGGGGGGCCTGCGCGACCTGCAGACGGCTTTGTGGGCCGCGCAGATTAAGACCGGCTGCGGCACGCTCGAAGAGCTGCGCCGGGGCGACGTCATCAACGAGGCCGAGTATGCGACCGTTGCGCGCGCCTACGACCTCCTCTGGCGCGTGCGCCACGCGGCGCACGCCCTGACCGGGCGCAAGACCGACCGCCTCGCGCTCGACCTGCAACCGGCGCTCGCCGAAGAGTTCGGCTACGAGTCCGGCCCAGACCTGCTCGCGTCCGAGCGCTTCATGCGCGACTACTACCGGCGTTCGCGCGAGCTGCACCTCTTCAGCGAATCGCTCTTCGCGCGCGCGCAGGAGCCCACAGGCCCCGCGCGCCGCTGGTTCACGCGCGCCCGACCGGGTCGGGCCGGCGAGACTTTTCACGTCGCCGACGGACGGCTCTGGTTCCAGGAAGAGTGGCAGGCGCTCAGGGACAACCCCCTGCTCATCATGGACGCCTTCACCCTGGCGCAGGCGGCCGACGTGCCCCTCAGTCAGCCGTTGCGCGACGCGCTCGGCCGGAGCCTCGCCGCCGTAGACCGCGACTTCCGCGAGTCGGCCGAGATCGCGAACTCGTTCCTCAGAATCCTGCGACGCCGCGGGCGCGCGGGCCGCGCTTTGCGCTTGATGAACGAGGTCGGGTTCCTGCGTCGCTACCTGCCGGAGTTCGGCCGCATCAGCCTGCTCATACAGCACGACCAGTATCACCACTACACGATTGACGAGCACACCTTGAAGGCCGTCGAGGCGCTCGACGAACTGCACGGTTCGGAAGACCTCACGCGCGCGCCACTCCGCGCGGTCTTCGATTCCCTGGAAGACCCGGCGCTGCTCTACCTCTCGGTTCTTTTACACGACATCGGCAAGGGCAGTGGCCGCGGACACATCCCGCGCGGCGTTCGCATCGCCGAACGCATCTGCAAGAGGATTCGACTGCCCGCGGAGTCGGCCGCGAAAGTAGTGCGGCTCGTGCGCCTGCACGTCGCGATGGCGCAGACGGCCTTCCGGCGCGACCTGACCGAGCCGCGCGCGGCGCGCGAGTTCGCAAACGAGGTCGCCTCGCTCGATGCCCTGAACATGCTGCTCCTTCTGACCTACGCCGACCTGAACGCCGTCGGGCCGGGCGTCTGGAGCGAGTGGAAGGGCGCGCTCTTGCGCGAGCTGTACCAACGCGCGCGCGCGCACCTGACGCCGGGCGCAGGGCCGGCCGACGAGTTGCAGGAACTCGCGCACTACAAGGAGCAGGTCGTGGGCGCGCTCGCGGGCGAGCTTCCGCCGAGCGAGGTCGAGCGCCACATCGCCCTCCTGCCCGAGCGCTACCGGCGCACGACGCGGCCCGAAGAGGCGGCCGCGCACCTCCGCCTCATCAGCCGGCTCGGCGAGGACGCGTTCGGCTGGCGCTGGCGCCACCACGACGGCGCGAGCACGCAGCTCACCATCTGCGCGCGCGACCGGCACGGCCTCTTCGCCGACATCGCCGGGACGCTCGCCGCGCAGGGCATCGAAATCCTCGCCGCCGAGGTCAACACGCGCGAAGACCGTGTCGCCATCGACGTCTTCGCGCTGCGCGCGGCGGCCACGGGCCAGGGCGTCGAAGAGTACCGCCACGCGGCCATCGAGCGCGCCTTGCGCTCGGCCGTCCGCGGCGAGTCGGACGTGAGTGCCGCGGTCGAGCGCTGGCGCACGCACAACGCGCCGCGCCGCCGGACGGCGCCCGCGCAGGCGCGGCGCCGTAGACTTCCGCACGTCGTCTGCGACAACGAGGCGTCGCCCGCGACGACCATGATCGAAGTCCGCGCGGCCGACGAGCCGGGACTCGCTTACAGGATAGCGAGCGCGCTGGCGGGGCTCGGACTCGACATCGTGTGCGCCAAGGTGGCGACCGAGAAGAGCGACGCGCTCGACGTCTTCTACGTGACCGACGCCGCGGGCGCGAAGCTCGCCGAGCCGGCCATGCGCGCCGCCGAGGCCGCCATCGCGGAGAAGCTCTCACCCCCGGGCGAGGGGCGCGCCGCCCCCGCCACTCAAACACACCCCTTGAGGAGACACGGATGAAAAAAGTCGAAGCCATCATCAGGCCGCACCTGCTCGACGCGGTGAAGAACGCGCTCCAGGAGGCGGGCGTCGTGGGGATGACCGTCAGCGAGGTGCAGGGCTACGGGCGCCAGCGCGGCCACACGGAGACCTACCGCGGCGCGGAGTACCAGATCGAGTTCGTCCCCAAGGCGAAGATCGAAGTCATCATCCCCGACGACATCGAGGACGCGGTCGTCCAGGCCATCACGCGCGCGGCGCACACGGGCAAATTCGGCGACGGCAAGATCTTCGTCACCTCACTCAACGACGTCGTCCGCATCCGCACCGGCGAGCGCGGCGAGGCCGCCCTCTAAACGTTCCACGCTTCTCTGATTCGAGACTCTGGGTTAGCATGTGGGCCGCCTGACTCAACATTCGGCAGGAGGCGAGGAGCGTCGATGGAAGAGAGAGCGAGCGTGCGCACGTTCCGCTGGGAAGAGATGGAGCGCGAGCACGTCACCGAAGGCATCGAGCGGCGCATCATCAACGGCGACCGGATGATGTTGACGCACGTCTACCTCAAGCGCGGGGCCGTCGTCCCGCTCCACTCACACCACAACGAGCAGTTCACCTACATCCTCGAAGGCGCCCTGCGCTTCTGGATCGGCGGCGAGGAGGCGGAGCCCATCGACGTCCGCGCCGGCGAGGTGCTGCACATCCCCTCGAACGTCCCGCACAAGGCCGAGGCGCTCGAAGACACGCTCGACGTGGACGTCTTCGACCCGCCGCGGCAGGACTGGCTCGACAAGACGGACGACTACTTCCGTCGGAAGTGAGGCGATGGACTTAGGACTTCGGGGCAAGGTCGCGCTGGTCGCCGCCGCCAGCCGCGGGCTGGGCCGCGCCGTCGCGGAGGAGCTGGCCGCGGAGGGCGCGTCTCTTGTGCTGTGCGCGCGCGGCGCCGAGTCCCTGTCGAAGACTTGCGAAGAGATCGGGCGGGCCTCGGGCGTCGAGGTGCTCGGCGTCGCGGGCGACGTTTCCTTAGCCGAAGACGTGTCGCGCGTCGTGGGCGCGGCGCTCGAACGCTTCGGGCGCGTGGACATCCTCGTGACCAACGCGGGCGGCCCGCCCGCGGGCACGTTCGACACTTTGAGCCCGCAGGACTGGGAGGCCGCGACGCGCCTGACCTTGACGAGCGTGCTCAACCTGACGCGCGCGGTGCTGCCCGGTATGCGCGAGCGGCGCTGGGGCCGCATCCTCAACGTCACCTCCATCGCGGTCAAGCAGCCGGTCGAGAACCTCATGCTTTCGAACAGCCTGCGCGCGGCGGTCACGGGCTTCGCGCGCACGCTCGCCGGCGAGGTCGCGGCCGACGGCGTCACGGTCAACAACCTCCTGCCCGGCTACACGCGCACCGAGCGCGTGGACGAGCTGGCGCGCTCGGCCGCCGCGCGCGAGGGCGTCGGCGAGGCGGAGGCGCGCTCGCGCTGGGAGTCGCAGATACCGATGCGCCGCCTCGGCGAGCCGCGCGAGTTCGCGGCCCTCGCCGCCTTCCTCGCCTCCGAACGCGCGAGCTACATCACCGGCACCTCCGTCACCGTGGACGGCGGCTGGGTGCGCTCCCTCTTCTAACACAGGAGGACTTGAATGAGAGCAGTCGTGCTGTGCCTGTTACTGTCGTGCTCGGCGCCGGCGGCGGCGGCGCGTCAGGACGAGTTGAAGGTGCCGGCGGAAGTCCTGCCGTTCGTCGAGGCGGGGACGAAGGCCATCGCGGTCGAGGCGGCCGATCTGAACGGCGACGGGCGCGGCGACTTCGTCCTCGTGCTCGAACGCGAGAACCCCGCGAAGGACGAGAACGACTTCCCCGTCAACCAGCGCCCGCTCCTGCTCCTCGTGCGCGGCGCGGACGGGAGGCTCTCGGCCGTCAAGCGCAACGAGCGCCTCGTCATGTGCTCGCGGTGCGGCGGCGTCTTCGGCGACCCGTTCGAGGGCGTCACGGCCAAGCGCAACACCTTCACCGTGGACTTCTACGGCGGGAGCAACTGGCGCTGGAAGTACGAGTACACGTTCAACTACTCGCGCGTGGATAAGAGCTGGCAGCTCGTCCGCACGGAGGAGATCAGCTACCACACCTCCGACCCCGACAAGATGAAGACGCGCGTTTACACGCCGCCGAGGGACTACGGCAAGATCGACATCGCCGACTTCGACCCCGAGAATTACAAGCGCCCGGCCAGACGGAAGGGCAGGAGGTAGGTCAGGTGCGGTGCTGCGGCGTGCTCACCGACAGGCGCGTGCGCATGCGCTGCTGCCACTGGCTGCGGACGGGCTCGACCGTCTCGAACTGCGTGACCGTCTCGGCGAAGCTCTCGCCGCCCATCTGCCGCAGCTTGAGGTAGAGCAGCGCCATCGTGATCGAGGTGAGCGGGACGACGACGATGTTGGCGAGCGGCGCGATGAGGCCCGCGAGGCTGCGCACGCTGAAGACCACCGCGCCGTGCGTGTTGGCGGCCTGCTTTTCGCCCGCGAGCGCGCCCGTTATCCCGCCGATGACCATCGGGATGCAGAGCTGTAACGCCGTGAGCGCGATCACCGTCCGCCACGAACGCCCCGCCAGTGCCCGCGCCCTCAGGCGCGCGGCCTTCCCCTCCAAGCCCTCCAGCAGAATCACCGGCGCGTAGACCGCGTAGCGCACCGTCATCACCAGGCCGGGGACGACGAGCAGCACGTACCCGAGCATGATGCGCAGCGTCACGGCGAGGCTCGTCTTCAGGTAAGGCCGCAGACGCCAGCGCAGGACGGCGAGGGCCGTGCGCAGGCGCAGCGGCCTCATCGGCGCGACGTGCAACTGCGTCACCATCAGCGCCGTCATGCCGACGATGAAGGCCGCCGAGAGGAAGTTGGTCGCCATCTGCACGAGCCCGACCAAAAGCCCCCCCATCAACTTCAGCCAGAACGGCATCGTCTGCTCATACGCGGCGAAGGCGAGCAGGACGGGCAGCAGCAGCAGGACGGGCACGTGCGCGACGAGCGAGAGGCGCATGAACTTCGGGAAGTGTTCGCTGTAGAGCGCGAAGGCGCGGCGCAGGAGCGTGCCGACGCCCTCGGCGTTCGCGCGCAGCTCGTTGGCGAAGGCGGCGGCCGTCGGCGGCCGCCTGTCCGGCTCCTTCTCCAGGGCCGACATCACGACGCGCGCGACGCGCTTCGGCACCTTCGCGTTGCGCTCGCGCAGGTGCGGCGGGAGGCTGCCCGTGTGCTGTTCGATGACCTGCATCGTGTCGCCCGCGAAGGGCGGCGCGCCCGCGAGCATCTGGTAGGCGATGACGCCCAGGCTGTAGATGTCGGAGCGCGCGTCGAGCCCCTGCCCGCGGCACTGCTCGGGCGACATGTAGAGCGGCGTCCCCATGACCGCGCCGACGCGCGTCAGGCCCGCGAGCACGTCCGTCCCAGCCGTCGTGCGCCCCGCGGAACCCGTGCCCGCCAGGCCGCGCAGCGTCCCGCGGTCTCCCATCAACTGCGTCCGCACCGCGTCCGCGTCGGGCGAGTGTTCGCCGTCATCCTGTATGAGCGTGTCGGCCGTGAGGTCGGCCGCGTCCGTGTGCGGCACGTAGAGGGAGACCTGGCGTTCGCCGCCGTCACCGGTCAGGAGCGTCGGCGTCAGTACGGAGGCCGCGGGCGCGCCCTCGGACTTCGCGGCTTCGGGCGCGCCGACCTCGGCCAGCTTGGCGATGCCGAAGTCGAGCACCTTGACGCGGTAGCCGCCGAGGCGGTTCGGCTCCAGCCAGATGTTGTCGGGCTTGAGGTCGCGGTGGACGATGCCCTGCTGGTGCGCCTCGTGCACGGCCGAGCAGACCTGTTCGAGGATGTCCACGGCCCAGTCGAGCGGGAGCCGCTTCTCTTCGGCGAGCACGTCGCCGAGCGTGCAGCCGTCGAGGTACTCCATGACGAGGTAGGCCACCGCCTCGCCCGCGGCGCGCGCGAAGCCGAAGTCGGTCACGTCCACGACGTTCGGGTGGCGCAGGCGACCCGCGGCGCGCGCCTCGCGCTTGAAGCGCTCGACGAACTCCTCGTTGCGCATGAACTGCGGCGCGATCAGCTTGAGCGCGACGTAGCGTTCGGTGCCGAGGTGCGTGGCGAGGTAGACGGCGCCCATGCCGCCCTGCCCGAGCAGACTCTCCAGGCGGTACTTCTCGTCCAAGACCTGCCCGACGTAAGCCTCAAGCCCCTTCATCACGAACGCCATCCTACCGCACCTCGCGCGCGGGTGTCTGCTGCCGCTGGCGCCGCGGGCGGCGTCAGGCTCTCAGCTCTTTCTTCTGGAGGACGAGCGCCTGGCCGTGGGCTTCGCGCCCGAGTCGCGGATGAGCGTCTTGATCTGCTCGGCGTTGTGCGCGGGTTGGAAGTCGTGCGGGTGCAGCGCGGTGTAGGTCTGCGCCGGCGCTTCAGTGACGGAGAAGGAGGCGCGCGTCGAGCCCTCGGCGGCGTCCTTCTTCAAAATGAAGACGCCCTCCTGTCCCGGCTCGAACTTGGGCGCGTTGGCCCAGGCCACGTCGTTGCTGGCGGGGAAGCGCACGACGATCTGCTTGACCGTCGGCTGCCCCTTGTCCACCTGCTTGACGTTGACGACCGCCTCGCGCCAGTGTGCGTTGTGCTCGCTCACGCGGCCGCCGCCGCCGGAGGCCGCACGCCCGACCGCGCCTTTCGGCACGCCCACGCTCACGACCTTGCCGGTCACGATCATGTCCGCGCCCGCCAGGCGCTCCTGCAACTCGGGCGGCGCGGCCGAGGCCGCGGGCGGCGCGGCCGAAGCGGCGCGCGCCTCCGACTGGTCGATGTCCGTGTGGCCGATGGCCTTCGCGGAGACGCCTTCGCCGAAGAGGAGGTCGGCCGCGTAGAAGAGCGCGGTCGTCCCCTCTTTGGCCTTGTGGCCCGGCTCGAGCTGGAGGGTAATCTCCTTGCCCGCGTAGCGCTCGAGCAGCGCGGGCGCGCGGACGACCTCGTCCACCCTCACGACGGCCGTCCGCGGCGTGACGGGCACGCCCGCCGCGGCCGCCGCCTTCGTCTTCAAGACCGTCCCCTTGAAGACGAAGGCGGCCCGCTCGTTCAACTCCGCTTCGGTCAACTTCTCCGCCATCTCAAGAACCCCCAATGCGGAAACTCTACTCCTGCGAGGGCGGCGGAGCAAACGAGGCGCGGCGCGCCGCGGCGTCAGCCATTCACCTTGAAGAAGAAGGGGTCGATGGAGGGGTTGACCGGCGTCACGTTGTCCACGTCGAGCAGCGTGCCGTTCTGGAAGTTGGCGTTGCGCTGGTAGACGACCCCCGAGGGGAAGTTCTCCTTCCGCGGCGAGTTGCTGCCGGAGAAGACGCCGTAGAAGTCTCTGCCGACGGCCTGCAGGTGCGCGTAGTCGCCGAGGTACGGGTCGAACTGTTTGAGCGGCCGGTTGTTGGGAGCCCTGTGCAGCTCGAAGACGGTCTCGGGCGTCCCCGTCGGCTTGAGGATTTCGAACTTGGTGACCCACGTCCGCGCCGACGTGCTGGTGCCGGTCAACTGCTGGTAGAGGAAGCCGACCCGGCCGGCGCTGTTGATGGCGAGGCCCGGGTTGAGCGCGTCGCGCAGCATCGTGCGGAAGTTGGCCGTCCAGGTTTCGCCGGCGTCCACCGACTTGAAGACGTGCAGGCCGTAGATGCCGCCCGGCTGGTCGTCGTTGTAGGCCATGTAGACCGTGTTCTTGTTCGCCGGGTCGACGGCGATGGCCACGTCGCCGCCGGTGCGCTGCTGCCCGAGGAAGCCGTTGAAGTTGAACTGCGCGCCGCGGACGACGCGCATGCCGGCCTTGTTGTCGTTGGGGTCGACCAGGTCGGTGAAGGGGTTCGGCCCGACGCCGCCGCGGTCGTCGCGCACGACCACGATGTCGGCCGTCCCACGCCCGGTGGCGTGGTCGTAGGAGCGCCACGCGTGGAAGACGGCGTAGACCGTCCCGTCGGGGTGGATGGCCGGGCGGATGGTCGGGCCGTCCTGGCCGGGCGTGATGCGCGACTCGATCCTGACCTTCCGGAAGGTCGCGGCGGCGGCGCCGCCGTTGAGCGACTGGTCGATGGTCGCGGTGCGGCCGTCGGGCGCGTTGAAGTCGTTGTCGCCGACGTAGACGCGATCCTTCCCCTTGTCGGGGCCGCTCGCCACCGTCATGGCCTGGACGTAAGGCTGGTCGACGCCGTTCCCCGTGCGGTCTTCGAGGACGGTCATCGTCGCCGTGCTCTGGAAGTTTTTCGTCCGCAGGATGTTCAGCCGCGTCTTTTCGTCGACGATGGGGAAGCGGATGATGCCCGCGTAGAGGACGTTGCTCGAGGAGCCGAAGGCGACCGTGATGTCGGCCGTGGCCGAGCGGTCGGCGATGGTGCTGGGCACGATGGCGTTCAGCGTCCAGGTGTTGCCGCCGTCGGTCGAGACGTAGATTGGCGCGCGCCCGCTGCCCGCCGGGTCGGGCGTGAAGGCCGAGGCCGCGATCTGCAGGGGGTTGGCCGGGTTGACGGCCACCGTCGGCTCGCTGTCCTGGTGGTCTTCGCCGCTCAGGGACTTCGGGATCATGTTGACGACGAGCACGCCGGACGCGGCGTGCGACACCCCGGCCTTGCCCGCGCCCTTCTTCGAGCCGGACTTCTTGGACGTGGCCTTCTTCGCCGCGGCCTTCTTCGACGTAGACTTCTTGGACGTGGACTTCTTCGACGTAGACTTCTTCGCCGCGGCCTTCTTCGCTGAGGATTTGCCGGACGACTTCCCGCCGCTCTTCTTGGTTGTCATGGCTGCCTCCAAGGTCTCTTCTGCGACTTAACTCTCCGTCCCTTCCGCTTCGTTTTCGAGCAGGCTGTTGATGCCGCCCGCCTCGCCGTAGGGCTGATAGTCCATCGGGCTGAGCGCGGTGTATACCTCCTCGGTCGCGGTGGTCTCCGCGGCCGTGATGCCGAAGGAGGCCGCGTGCGTCGCGCCCTTAGCCCCGCCCTTGGCCCCGCCCTTGGCCCCGCCTTTGGCCCCGCCCTTCCTGGCGGCGACCTTCGTCTCGACCTTCGTCTTGTTCACCATGAAATGGCCCTGCTGGCCCGCCTCGAACTTCGGCGCGCGGTACCAGCGCACGTCCGTGCTGGCCGGGAAGCGTATGACGATCTCCCTGCCCCCCTGCTCGCCCTTGTGCACCTCGTCGATCTGGATGACGGCCTCGCGCCAGTGCGGCGTGTGCTCGCTGACCGGCCCGGGGGCCGGCTCGGCGGCGGCCGTGCGGCTGGCGCGCGTGCGGGCCTCGGAGGGGAGGCGGACGGCGGCGACCTGGCCGGAGACGACCAGCGCGGCGTCGTCGAAGCGCTGCCGCACCGCCTGCTTGCGCCTCTGCTCGACCGGGTCTTGCGGCGCGGCGAGGATGCCGAAGTGGCTCCGCCTCACCGGCTCCTGCTTGACCGACTGGACGGCCAGCCCGTCGGCGAAAATCCAACCGTAGGTGTGGAAGATCAGCTCCTGCCCGGGCTGCGCCGTCTGCCGCCCGGACAGTTGCACGGTGACCCTCCGGCCCTGCCACTTAGCCAGCAGCCGCGGGGCGGAGATGATCTGGTCGACGTTCACCACGAGCGTCTGCCCGTTCGGCACGACGTTCTTGATGGTGCAGGCCTTCACCTCCTGCACGGTGCCTTTGAAGATGAAGGTCGCCTCAGGCTGTCCCTCGTTACGGGCCTTGGTTGCCATAAGCAGCTCCTTATTTGTTGTTCGGGCCTTATGAAGAATAGGGTCGGTGACGGCCGGCTCTGTGACACGGCGCGGGAATATATCACAGTGAGGGAAAAGCGGAACTACTTTTTTGAGCAAAAAGAATTAACCACAGAGACACAGAGGCACAGCCTTGAGCTTTAGCTCTCGGCGAGCTGTGCCTCTGTGTCTCTGTGGTTAAAAACTCTCTACGGGAACTTCAACTCGAAGAGCGAGCCCGGCAGGCGCGTGACCGTCGAGGCACCGCCTTCGGTCGGGATGCTCACGTTGTTACTCAGGTTGGCGCCGGCGCTGAAGCCGTACCGCACGGCCTTCGGCGCGGCGACGCCGCCGTTCGACTCGCCCTGATACCAGCCGACGCCGCGGACGGCGAACGGCTGGACGGCCTTCACCATCGCGAGGTAGTCGGCGCCGGTGCCGCCGTTCGAAGTCTCCCACTCGGAGATGTTCGTCCCGTCGTGCGTCGCCTGAATCAGGCCGACGGGGACGCCGAGTTTTAAAGACAACTCAAGGCCCGCCCAGTAGCCGACGGCCGAAAAGTCGTCGGCGGTGGCCGGGTCGGAAATCTGCCAACTGCTCGTCGCCGGGCCGCTGCCGGCCGTCATGCGGAAGAGGCGTATGTTGTGGTTGCCGGCGTCGGCGATGTAGGGCGCGCTGTCGTTGGCGTTGCTCAGCGGGAACCCCATGTTCGACTGGCCGGACATCAACCAGACCTCGCCGACCTGCACGCCCGTCAAAGCTATCGAAGGCGAGCCGGTCGCCGACACGGTCAGGGTGGACGGCGAGGCGCTCGCGCTCATGCTGCCCAGGTTCGCCTGCCACTTGCCGTTCGAGCTGACGACGGTCGAGACGGTCTGGTTCTGGAACTGGACGGTCACGGTCGAGCCCGCGTCCCCGTCGCCGAAGACGGGGCAGGTCATGCCTCTCTGGAGAACCATGTTCGACCGGAAGATGGGGTTGAGCGAGACGGCCGCGGACGCGCGCCCGCCCGCGAGCCCGCCGAGCAGCAACGCCGCCAGTGCGGCCAGCGCGCCGGGCCAGGATACAGAGACCCTCATGTTCTTCTCCCTTCTGAAATGTGACCTGGTTCGGCAGAACAGCAGCGTTGAATTAAATCGGGCCTCAAGCCGGGAGCGCGGGCATCCCTGCCCGCTAGCGCGCTTGAGCGCGCTGACCGTCTCCCTCTTCATCTCAACGTTGAAGGTTGAGATTCCCTGCTTTCGCGCTGGCGCGCTCAGGCGGGCAGGGATGCCCGCGCTCCCAGCGACGAGGGGTTCCTTTACTGCAATGTGGAAGACTTTTGTTCGGCCGGCGAGAAAGTATTACCGGCCCGCGCCGCTGTCAAGAGAATCTTTCGGCCGGGCGTTATGTCTCGGGCGGGACGCCGAGTTCGGAGGTGGTGTGGATACCTGCGGCCACCTCGGGCAGGATGCCGATGCGCGCGTAGATGGGGCGCACGTCGCGCCGCAGGGCGGGCAGCGAGAGCGCGAACCAGACGGCCCCGACGACGCAGCCCAGGCCGCCTATGAGAAGCGTGTGCGGCGCGCCGATGCGCTCGGCCGCGGCCCCCGCGAGCAGACTGCCGAAGGGCGCCGTTCCCATGAAGGCCATCGTGTAGAAGCTCATCACGCGCCCGCGCTTGTCCTCATCCACGATGGTCTGCAAGAGCGTGTTGCTCGCCGCCATCTGCACCATGAACCCGAGGCCGGTCACGACCATCAAAAGCAAAGACAGCCACAGCGCGCGCGAGAACGAGAAGGCGACGAGGCCCGCGCCGAACGCGGCGGCCATTAAGGGAATGTACTTGCCGAGGCCGAGCACAGACCTGCGCGCGGCCAGAAACATCGCGCCCGCCAGCGCGCCCACGCCCGAGGCGGCCATCAGCAGCCCGAGCGTGTTCGGCCCGCCGCGCAGAATCTCTTCGGCGAAGACCGGCATCAGAACCGTGTAAGGCATGCCGACGAGGCTGACGAGCCCGAGCAGCATGAGCACCTTGCGGATCGGCGCGAACCGCGCGGCGTAGGTGAAGCCCTCGCGCAACTGCCCGAGCACGTTCCCGCCGCGCGCCCCCTTCGACTCGCGCGGCGTGACCCTCATCGCCCAGAGCGACGCGATGACGGCGACGTAGCTCACGGCGTCGATCATGAAGCACCAGCCCTCGCCGACCGCCGCGATGACCACGCCCCCGATGGAGGGGCCGAGCAGGCGGCTCGCGTTGACCATCGACGAGTTGAGCGCGATGGCGTTCGGCAAGTCCTCCCTGCGCTCGACCATCTCGACGACGAACGCCTGGCGCGCGGGCATGTCGAAGGCGTTGATGAGTCCCTGAAAGACGCTGAGCCAGATGACGTGGTGGATGTTGATGCGGCCGCCGAGCGCCAGCAGCGCGAGCGCGAGCGACTGGAGCAGGGACAAGACCTGCGTCGCGACGAGCAGCCGGTGCCGGTTCCAGCGGTCGACGAGGACGCCCGCGAAGGGCGCGAGCAGGAACGAAGGTATCTGCCCCGCGAAGCCGACGACGCCGAGCAGCAGCGCCGAGTCGGTCAGGCGGTAGACCAGCCAGCTCGTCGCGATGCGCGTCATCCAGGTGCCGACCAGCGAGACGCTCTGGCCGCTGAAGAAGAGCCTGTAGTTCCTGTGCCCCAGCGCGCGCAGCATGAACCCGATGCCCGACGCGCCCCGCTCTTTCGTTTTCGCTTCCGCCCGCGACAAGTGACGCCTCCCGCCCGAGACTAACCTCCCTTCAAATTAGACCCGGGGCTTGGCGACGGCGTCACGTAAACTTGCACTAACGGTGTAATCCGCCCGCGAGCCACAGCCGCCCGGCCGCGAGGTCGAAGGTCATGAGGTAGCGGCTCATGAAGGGCTGGCCGAGGTTGCCGTCCATAATCATCTCGGTCACCACGACGGGGCTGTCGATTGGCACGCCCGGCGCGGCCTCGTACCGGAGCCGCTGTCCCTTGGCGTCGGGGTCGAGTCCGAAGATGCCGGCGTGGTCTTTCGAGATGAGCGAGACGCCGCCCGCGCCTGAGTCGAGGATGAGCCACGTCATCCCCTCCTTCGTCGGGACGCCGACGAAGGCGCTCAGGCACCGCGCGGAGCACTCGCGCGAGAGGCGCAGGGGCAGCTCCTTCATCGGCCTCGTCCTTCGTGCGAGGCTCGCGGGCGTCTCTATCGTCAACGTCCCGGCCGCCTGGTCGAGCGTCACGGCCTTGCCGTCGAAGGCGTCGAGCGAGAGCAGCCCGTCCGGTGCTTTATCGCCGGGGAACTGTTCGCCGAAATCTATCTTGCCGACGCTGACCGGCGTGAGGGCCGCGCCGCCCGCCTTAATCTCCACGTTGTCGCAGTGCGGGCCTTCGCTCTTCCGGCCGAACATGTTGTAGCCCGTCGTCCGCCCCCAGAACTTGCACGGGATGTCTTTGGAGAACTCCTCGGTCAGCAGCGTGACGCCCCCGCCCGTGTCTAGAAGGAAGTCGCCGGGCTTGCCCTTGACGGTGACGTGCACTTTCCACAAAGCCTTGCGGAAGCGTTCGAGTTTGATGACCTGCGGCCTGACGGCCTCCCGGCCCGCGGCCGAGGCAACGGCCGGCGTCAGCGCGCAGGCGACGGCGAGAGCGACGGCGAATCTTCGAAGCATGAATGAATGAAACCCCCTGACGAATGTTGGTGGATTGCTCCCCTTCATACGTCGGGAAATTAAATTCGTTCCGGCTGGTAACTGGCAGATGCGGACGCGGCCCTCAGTCCTTGAGGAACCACTCGACCGCTTCGGCGGCGATTGCGGGCGGGACGGTGTGCGGCCCTTCGAACTCCACGTAGAGCACCTCGTAGCCCGCCTCCCGCACGCGCGGGACGATGCGGCGGCTGCACACGTCGACGGGGAGCACGCGGTCGCGCGTGCCGTGCGAGATGAAGAGCTTGGGCGAGCCGTGCGGCGCGGCGGGCGCCATGAAGCCGGGCGAGAAAGCGAGGACGTGCGTGAAGAGGTCGCCGTTCGTCGCGCCGAGCGACAGCGCGTAGGAGGCCCCGTCGGAGAAGCCCGCGGCGGCGACGTACGACGGGTCAACTTCGTAGCGGCCGAAGGTCTGCTCCAACGCCCGCTCGATGTAAGCGACGTCCGGCCCGTAGCCGCCTCTGATTATGTCCCACGTGTAGTCGCGCGAGTCCGGCACGAGCAGAATCAACCCGTGCCTGTCGGCCGGGCTCTCTAAAAGGTTGACGGTGTCGCGCGCGTCGCCGCCCGCGCCGTGCAGCAGAAGCACCAGGGGCGCGGGCCATCTGTGCCCGGCGTCTTTGGGGGCGTAGACGAATCCGTCGCGCCCGCCCTCAATCTGCAAACGGTGCAGCCCCGACGGCCCCGCCGACTCGACGCGCCGCGGGCGCGCCGCGAGCCTCCCCGTCGCAAACCGCCTCGACTCGCGCGCATCCCCCTTGTCGTCCATCGACAGTCCTGCCCTTCATCGACCCGCCGGCGCGACCGCGCCCTCGTTGACCCACGCGCGCTCCGCCACCCTCTTCACGAACCCCGCGACCACGTCCGGCGCCGTGAGCGGCAGCATGTGCCCGCCCTCGATCAGCTCCAGCTCGGCCCCTGCAATCTTCGACGCGACCTCGACGCCGTGCGCCCTGTGGTCTAAGACCCTGTCGCCCTTGCCGTAGATAATCCCGACCGGCATCCGCAGCTCCGGGTAGCGCGCCACCAGAGGCGGCAGCTCGCCCTGAAGCGCCACGAGGTCTTCGGACGCCGCGCAGAAGCTCTTCGGCCTCAGGCCCAGCAGGCCGCCGCCCGCGGTGGCGTAGTCGCGCGGGACGGCTTCGGGGCCGAAGAGCGTGTCGAGCACCCGCACGCGGTTGACGATTGCGGCCGGCGTGGCGACCGTCCACGCCACGAGTCTCCGGACGGCGGGCGAGGTGATAATCAATCGATTGAAGACGGCGGGCACCGCCTCCTGCAAGCCCGCGAGCGGCGCGATGAGGGCGAGGCCGCGCACCTGCTCCGGGTGTTCGAGCGCGACCGTCAGCGCGACCGCGCCGCCCATCGAGTGGCCGACGAGCAGGGGACGTTCGAGCCCCAGCTCCTTCATGAAGGCCGAGACCGTCTCGGCCTGCGCGCGCACGCGGGCGCTCGCGCCCGGCCCGCGCGTGGACTCGCCGGAGCCGGGCCGCTCCATGACGACGACGCGGAACTCGCCGGAGAGACGTTCGAGCAGCGAATGGGTGAAGGTGCGCATCGAGGCGCCCAAGCCGTGGATGAGGAGGAGCGTGGGGCCGCTGCCCTTCTCCAGATAGTGTATGCGCGAGCCGCCGACCTCCACGAAGCGGCCGAGGGGCGGCAGCGCGGCCTCCACGCGGCGCGCCGTGTAGGCCGTGAAGAGGACGAGCGCGAAGAGTCCGAGGGCGACGAAGAGTAAGAGCAGCCCGACTAAGGCGACGACCTGAAGTGTCATTTACCCACCCGCGGCGCGAGCACCTTCCAGTAGGAGACCGGCATGATGCGCGCGATCAAAGAGAGGAGCTTGGCGTCCGAGCCGACGAGGACTCTCGACTGCCGGCGTTCGACGCCGCGGACGATGGTTTCGCCCGCGACCTCCGGCGGCAGCCGCAGGAGCTTCCGGAACTGCGCGTGGCGCCGCGCCACCTCCTCCTCGCTCACGCCCGCGGGGACGCGCGCGCGTTCCGCGATGCGCGTGGCGACGCCGCCCGGGTGCACGACCGTCACGCCGACGCCCGTGCCTTCGAGTTCGTGCCTTAAGGCTTCGGAGAATCCGCGCACGGCGAACTTGCTCGCCGCGTACGCGGCCTGCTCGGGCGGCGCGATGATGCCGAAGACGCTTGAGAGGTTCACGACGCGCGCGTCGCCGCTCGCGCGCAGCAGGGGCAGGAAGGCGCGCGTCATGCGCACCACGCCCCAGAAGTTGATCTCGAAGAGCCACTCGAAGTTCTCTTCCGAGACCTGCTCGAACGTGCCGCCCACGGCGACGCCCGCGTTGTTGACGAGCACGTCCACGCCCGCGTGCTCGGCCGTGACCCGCGCAGGGAAGGCGGCGACCGCCGCGCGGTTGGCGACGTCGAGACGGTGGCGGCTGACGCGAACGCCTGAGTCGCGGACGAGGTCGGCCGTGCCCGACATCCCCTCTTCGTCAACGTCGGCCAGCGCGAGGTGGCAGCGGCGGCGCGCCAGTGAGACGGCGACGGCGCGCCCGATGCCGCCCGCCGCGCCCGTGACGACGGCCGTCTTCCCTTCGAGTCGCATCAGCTCAGCCACGCGCGGCCGCCTCCACGCCAGCCGCCGCTTCGGTCGCTTCGGTCGAAACGGCCGGCGACTTCTCGAACTGCATCGTGCCGTCGTCCACGCGCCCGTAGCGCATCAGCGAGAGGTCTCTCACGTAGTTCTGGTGCAGGCGCCACGGCGGCTTCGAGCCCTGCCGCGGGAGCGTGTGCAGCGCGCGCTGCACGTAGCCCGAGGTGAAGTCGATGACCGGCTCCTCCTTCACGTCCGGGTCGTTGACGCGCGGCGTGCAGCGCGCGTAGCCGTGCCTGTCCATGTGGTTTAAGAGCCGACACACGTACTCGGCCGTGAGGTCGCACTTCAAAGTCCAGGACGCGTTCGTGTAGCCGATGGCGAAGGCCATGTTGGGGACTCCGCTCAGCATCATGCCCTTGTAGACGAACGTCTTCGGCAAGTCCCCCGGCTCGCCGTCGACGACGAGTTGCAGGCGGCTCATCAGCTTCAGCACCAGCCCCGTCGCCGTCACGACGACGTCCGCGTCGAGCTGCGCGCCCGACTTGAGTCGCAGCCCCGTCTCCGTAAAGGTCTCGATGTGGTCGGTCACGACCGACGCCTTCCCTTCTTTGATCGAGCGGAAGAGGTCGGAGTTGGGGACGAGGCACAGACGTTGATCCCATGGGTTGTACTGCGGCGTGAAGTGCTTCGAGGCGTACTCCTCGCCGAGCTGGCGGCGCACGCCTTTGGCGATCATGCGCTTGAACATCTCGGGCCGCTTCCGCGCGAGGTTGTAGAAGAACGACCCGAGCAGCACGTTCTTCCAGCGCGTCAGGGCGTAGGCCGTGCGCGCGGGCAGGCGGCGGCGGAGCCAGTTCGCAATCTTGTCTTCGGCCGGCCGCGAGACGACGTAGGTGGGCGAGCGCTGGAGCATCGTGACGTGCGCCGCCGTCTCCGCCATCGCGGGGACGAGCGTGACGGCCGTCGCGCCGCTGCCGATGACGACGACGCGCTTGCCCGCGTAGTCGAGTCCCGCGGGCCACTTCTGCGGGTGCACAATCGTCCCGCGGAAGTGCTCGACGCCGGGCCACTCGGGCGTGTAGCCGCCCTCGTAGTCGTAGTAGCCCGTGCAGAGGTAGAGGAAGTCGCAGGTGAAGCGAACGGGCTTCTGCCCCGGCCCCGCCTCGGCCTCGACCGTCCAACGCGCCTCGGCGGAAGACCAGGAGGCGCCGCGGACGCGGTGGTTGTAGCGAATCTTCTCCTCGACGCCGAACTCGCGGGCCGTCTCGCGGATGTAGCTGAGGATGGCCGGGCCGTCGGCGATGGCCTTCGCGTCGCGCCACGGCCGGAAGCGGTAGCCGAGCGTGTACATGTCGGAGTCGGAGCGGACGCCCGGGTAGCGGAACAAGTCCCAGGTTCCGCCCATCGCCTCGCGCCCTTCGAGGAGCACGAAGCTCTTCGAGGGGCACTCCATCCGCAGGTGGCAGGCCGCGCCTATCCCTGACAGTCCGGCCCCGACGATCAAAACGTCAACGTGCTCCACGCTCACCCCTCACCGAAACGGAATGCGCCGCGCGCATTATAGCGCGGGACGCAAGAAGGGCCAGCCCCTGAGTGGCCGGCCCTGTCTCCGCGTGGAAAGTTAACCTCCCTACTGGCCGAACCTCCTGCGGTACTCGTCCGAGTTGAGGAAGGCCTTGACCATCTCGGCCCGGACGTAGTCGCCGTTGAACTGGTTGAGCTTCGAGAGCCAGAACTGGTAGCCCGCCTCGTCCGGGTCACGTCTGAGATAGCCGAAGTACTCCATCAGCACGAACGCGGGGTTAAGCTCGGCGCTCGTGACCGACGCCGAATCGGCGACCTTCCTGAGCGCCGCCGCGCGACCCGCCGCCCCGCCCGCGCCGAAAGCCTGCACGGCCGCGTCGGTCTCGCCCTGCGTCGGGGTCACGCCGGCCGAGGCGTAGAGCGCGGCGACGTACTGCGACGCGGTCTGCGTCTCGGGGAAGCGCGCGGCGAAGTCCGCCGACGCCACGGCGCGCTCGGCGTAAGCCTGCTTGTTCGCGTCGAGCTTCGTCGGCCAGTCGCCCACGCCCACGACGACGCCGTCGCCGAGCGTGCGGCCGTCGGCCGCGAGCGAGGCGAACGACACGCGCGAGGTGTCGGCCGACTTCCGGCCGAAGGCCGCGCGCTGGACGCGTATGGCGTAGAAGCCGGTCTGCTGGAACTCGATGGAGAGGAAGAACGCGGCCGAGACGTTGATGCGCATCACCTCTGCGCACGCGGCGTCCGAGCCGCAGCGGTCGAGGTTGCCCTCCCAGAAGGCGAGGCCGGTGGCGTCCGGCTCGCGCGAGAGGAAGTCTCGGTACTGCTGCGAGACGAAGAAGTCGGTCGCCTCTATCGGGTTGGGCGTGCCGGACGCGACGTCGCCGAAGACGGTGAACCTCACGGCCGCGCTTACCGCGACGCCGCCCGCCGCGGCCGCGTCCGTCACGTACCAGCGGCCGTAGAAGGTCTGACCGACGAAGGCCGCGCTGTTCGGAATCTGCAGGCTCACGGAACCCGTGCCCTGCCCCGCGCCGCCGCCGTTGAGCTGCACGCCGACGCGTGCGAACGAACCCGTCGAAGGGACGGACGGCCCCGCGCCCGGGTCGTTGCGGTCGACGACCAGCACGGCCTGCGCGCCGCCGAGCGCGTTCGAGACGGCGATTGTGAAGTTCGGGTTCCCCGCGAGCGGCGGCTCGGACGCGATCATCGTCGGGACGCCGCCGCCCGAGCCGGGCGTCCCCGCGCCCGTCAACGCGGGAACGCGCGTCGATTCGGTGTAGAGCATCGGCCGCTCGAACGGCGTCTGCCCGGCGGCGACCCTCGGGTCTGTGAGCGCGTTGCGGAGGAAGGCGACGAGGTCGGAACGCTGCTGGGCGGAGAGTCCGAGCGCGCGGATGCGGTTGCGGTCGATGTTCGGCGCGTCGAAGTCTCCGCCGCGGTTGTAGAAGTCGACGACCTCTTCGAGCGTGTTGAAGCGGCCGTTGTGGAAGTAGGGCGCGCGCAAGGATACGTTGCGCAGGGAGGCCGTGCGGAACTCGCCCATGTTGTTGGCGTTGCCGGTCACCTGGAAGCGGCCCGTGTCTTCGGTCTGCGGGCGCAGGCCGATGTTGTGAAACTGGTTGTCGCTGAAGAGCACGCCCGCGTGGCAGGTGTTGCAGCGCCCCTGCCCGTTGAAGACGTTCAGCCCGCGCTGCTCGGCGGCCGGGAGCGGCGTGATGCCCTGCGTGCTCAGGTCGAAGGGCGTGCGGTCGGAGTAGACCGTGCGCTCGAAGGTCGCAATCGCCATCGCGATGCGCGCGGGCGTCACGTCCGAGGTGCCGAAGACTTCGGCGAACAGCTCCGGGTACGTGCGCCCGTCGATCCAAGCCCTCAGCCCCGCGGGCACGTCCGAAGAGAGCGCGAGCGGCTTCGCGGAGGCGACGCGCGCGGCCACGTCGTTCCAGTCGCGCCCGGTGTGCCCCATCTCCGCGGAGTTGACGGGCGGCCCGAGCACCTGACTCTCAAGCGCCGCGCCGGCCTGGAGCACGACCTGATTGGTCAGAGGGTCTGTGAAGGTCTGCGTGGCGCGGCCGTCCCAGAAGAGCGTGTTCGAGAAGGCGGCGTCGATGTAAGACTTCGACTTGCGCCCCGTCACCTGCTCGCGGAAGCCGTAGGTCGGCGAGAGGCCGTACGTGCCGTCGAGATTATTCAGAGGCACGCCGGGCGAGCCGAACACGTCGTCGGCCGTGTCGAAGAGGCCGTCCGCGCCCGGGTTCTTCGCGCGCGCGCTGCCCGCGACGGTGCGCGAGTCGGAGCCGCCGTTCGTGGCGAAGTGGCACGTGCCGCAGGAGACGGTGCGCGTCGAAGAGAGCTGCTCGTCCCAGAAGAGCGCCTTGCCTAAGAAAGCCTTCGCCGCGGTGACGGGGTTGCCGGCCGGCGCCGCAGGGGGATTAAGCCCCTGGCCTCCGCCCGCCGCCGCCGACCGCGCGCCCGCATCGGACTGGCTCAGGGGGCCGACGTTCGCGCCGTTCTCCGCGCGCACCCAGTAGAAGAAGGTCTGGCCCGCGACGGCCGTCGTGTCGAAGAAGATGCCGGCCGCGGTCGTGCCGACGCTCAAGGCGTTCGTCGGGTCGTTCGTCGTGTTACGCAGGACGCGGTACAGGGCGGCGCCCCTCACCGCGTCCCAGCTCACGCCGACCTTCGTCGTGTAAGCGTTGTCGGAGGCCGAGACGTTCGTCGGCGCGACGAGCGCCGCGGTCGTCTGCCCCGCGGCCTCGCAGCCGGGCAGTACGTTTTGAAGAAGCGCCAACAGCAACGGCAATGTGAACAGCAGGACAATCGTCAGTCGAAGTTTCTGCATGGCCTCCTCATCCCTCCTCAACGTCCCCGCGAGTGCCTTGGCAACGACCGTTCCACCGCAATCCCGCCGTTTACCGACACCGCGGCCCGGCCTCTGTGACAAAAATAAACAGCGCCGCGCCCGCCCCGCTCGGGCTCTGTGACAAAGAGACCCCACAAGCTGGGAGCGCGGGCATCCCTGCCCGCAAGCGCGCCAAAGCGCGCTGACCGTCTTTCTCTTTACTTCGACGTTGAGACTTAAAGCTTCACAGCTTTCGCGCTGCGCGCTCAGGCGGGCAGGGATGCCCGCGCTCCCAGCTTTAAGGGGCTTTCTCCGATTCGAGGCGGTTGCGGAGTTGCTCGGCGGCGCGGCCGGCCAGCTCCTTGCAGGCGTTGGGCGCGACGAGCGTGCGCGCTTCGAGGCGCTGCCACAAGCCCGAGGCGTCGGGGTGAGAGGTGAGAAGGATGTCGCAGGGCGTGGCGCGCAGGAAGGCGAAGCTCTTCTCGAAGTCCCGCACGGCGTTCGGGTACTCGCGGCTGTCGGAGAAGCGGAAGCCTTCGGCCGAGACCGGCGTCATGCTGTCCGAGTAGACGAGGTTCAGGCAGCGCTTCTCTTCGCAAGACTTCCAAGTCCAGCTCGTCCCGCCGGGCGTGTGGCCGGGCGTGAAGTGTGCCGTCAACTTAATGTCGCCGACGCGGAGGGTCTGGCCGTCGCGCAAGGTCTCTGCGCGCGGGACGAGCGCCACCGGCGGGATGAGGCCGAACTGCGGGTCGTCCTTCCCGACGCCGCTCTTCGTCAAGACCTCCGCACTCCACGGGCTGGCCGCGACCCGCGCGCCGCTCAGGCGCTGCAACTCGGCGATGCCGCCGCCGTGGTCGAAGTGCACGTGCGAGTTGACGATGAGCTTTACATCCTCGACGCGGAAGCCGAGCGCGCGGATGTTGGCGGCGATCTGCGGGACGGACTCGGGCAGCGCGCCGTCTATCAGAACGTGCCCCGACTTCGACGTGATGAGGAGCGAAGTCAGCCCGTGCGGCCCGACGTAGTATGTGTCGCCGTAGACGCGGAAGGGCTTCTGCGTCGCGTTCCACACGGGGCACTGGTCGCAGGAGAAGGCGGCGGGCGCGCTCTTCTGCCCCGACGCGAGCGCCGCGAGGACGAGCACGAAGATGACGGGCAACAGGGCGCGCGTGTAGTTCGGCAGGAGGTTCCGTGTGTGCATCGGGCCAGAGGTTACCACGAAGTCAGGAGGGCCGCCCCCGCCCCGAAGACTTCCACGACTGAGCCGGCCCTGTCGTACAATGCCGGCATGCGCATCATCTCGCTCAACGTCGGCCGGCCGCGCCTCGTCGCGTGGATGGGGCAGACCGTCTCGACCGGCATCTACAAGTCCCCGGTCGAGGGCCGCGTCACGCTCCGCACGCTCAACCTCGACGGCGACCGGCAGGCAGACCTGACCGTCCACGGCGGCCCCTACAAAGCGGTCTACGCCTACCCCTCGGAACACTACCCTTTCTGGCGCGAGGAGCTGCCCGGCACGGAACTCCCCTGGGGCATGTTCGGCGAGAACTTCACCACCGAAGGCTTCGACGAATCCGCCGTCCGAATCGGCGACCGCTTCCGCGTCGGCGGTGCGGAGCTGACCGTCACGCAGCCGCGCATGCCCTGTCATAAGCTCGGCATCAAGTTCGGCCGCCCCGACATCCTCAAAAGATTCCTGGCGAGCGGGCGGACGGGCTTCTACTTCTCAGTCCAGCGCGAGGGCGAGGTCGGCGCGGGCGACGAGTTTGAGTTAATCGAGCGCGACGCGGGCGGCGTCACGGTCGCAGACATCACGCGGCTCTACGCGCGCGACCGGGACGACGCCGAGACGCTGCGGCGCGCCATCGCGCTCGAAGCGCTGCCCGAGAGCTGGCGCGAACACTTCCGTCAACAACTCTCCAGGGCCACGTCGGCGGAGAGGTGAGGAGGAGAACGTTTCCATGCGGCTGTTCCTGTTCCTGTCGCTCCCGCTTTTGCTCCTGCTCCCCGCGGGCTGGAGTGCGGGCGGCTCGTCCGCGGGCCGGCGCGCGTCTGTCACGGAGTTCGGGGCCATCGGCGACGGCAAGACGCTCAACACCGAGCGCATACAGTCCGCCATCAACCAGCTCGCGTCGAAGGGCGGCGGCACGCTGGTCGTCCCCAAGGGCGTCTTCCTGACCGGCGCCATCTTCCTGAAGCGCGGCGTGAACCTCCACCTCGACGAAGGCGCCGTGTTCAAAGGCTCGACCGAACGGAAGGACTACCCGAAGATGCGCACGCGCATCGAGGGCCATTTCGAGGAGTGGCTGCCGGCGCTCGTCAACGCGGACGACGTCGACCACCTTCGCATCGACGGCTCGGGCACGCTCGACGGCAGCGGCGCGCCGTTCTGGGATGACTTCTGGGCCAGGCGCAAAGAGAACCCCAAGACCACGAACCTTGACGTGGAGCGCCCGCGCCTCGTGCTGATTCAGAACTCCGAGGACGTGCGCGTCGGCGGCGTCACGTTCAAGGACTCGGCCTTCTGGAACCTGCACCTCTACCGCTGTAAGAACGTCGTCGTCGAGAACGTGCGCTTCCAGGTGCCCGACGGCGTCCGCTGCCCGAGCACCGACGGCACGGACATCGACAGTTGCCAGAACGTCACCATCCGCGGCTGCACCTACCGCGTGGACGACGACTGCATCGCCTTGAAGGGCTCGAAAGGCCCGCTCGCGATGGGCGACAAGGACAGCCCGCCCGTCGAGCACATCCGCGTCGAGAACTGCACCTTCGAGCGCGGCCACGGCGTGGTGACGCTCGGCAGCGAGGCGACCGTCGTGCGCGACGTGTCGGTGCAGAACATCAAGGTCGTCGGCCCGATCAACCTCGTGCGCCTGAAGCTGCGCCCCGACACGCCGCAGCGTTATGAAGACATCCGCTACCGCGGCGTCACGCTCGACAGCGAGGCGGGCACGATTATGGCGGTGCTGCCGTGGACGCAGTTCTTCGACCTGAAGGGCCAGCCGCCGCCGAAGTCGGTCGTGCGCAACGTGACGCTCTCGAACGTCAGGGGCCGCTACGGCTCGTTCGGCACGCTCCAGGGCAACCCCGGCCAGACCGAGATCGGCGACGTCACGCTCGAAGACATCGACGTACGGCTCAGGGACGAGACGCTCAAGGCTGTGGACGTGAAGAACCTCAAGGTCTCGAAAGTGACCGTCAACGGGAAGCCGTTCCCCGCGCTATAAAGGTCAGAACCACCCGCGGTAGCGGGTGGCCCTTGGCTAAACGCAAGGGCCGTGTCGCAGAGGGCCGCCCGCTACCGCAGGCGGTTCTGACCCGGTTGCCGTCAAGCAACCTTATAGATTCTCGTCGGCGCCTCGCGCCCTTTGACGGGGACGTGGCCCATCGGGGTCGCGCCCTCGGGCACCTCGCCGCGCGCCTCGTTCCAGACGGCCTCCGAGACGAGGAGCTGCGAGCCGATCTGCTTGTTCAACTGCTCGATGCGCGCGGCGAGGTTGACCACGTCGCCGATGACCGTGTACTCCTGCCGGAGCGTCGACCCGATGCTCCCCGTCACGGCCTCGCCCGCGTGCAGGCCGATGCCGACGCGCGTCGGCAGGACGTTGCCCCGCGCGACCTCTTCCTCCACGCGCGCCAGTATCTCGCGCGCCGCGCCCACCGCGTTCGCCGAGTCGCGCCCCTCGGAGAACGGCGCGCCGAAGACGGCCATGAAGCCGTCGCCGAGGAACTTGTTGATGATGCCGTGGTGCCGGTTCACGATCTCGATCATGAACCCGAACAGCGACTCGAGGTACTCCACGACCTCCTCGGGGTGCCTGCGCTCGGCGAACGAGGTGAAGTCGCGTATGTCGAGGAACATCACGCAGACGTTCCGCTTCTCGCTCCTGAGGCCCGCGCCGCGCTCCAGGAGCTTGTCGACGACGGCCGGCGAGACGTGCCGCCCGAAGGTGTCGACCACACGCTCGCGCTCCCCGGCGAGCCGGAACGAGTCGAGCATGCGCCGCCTGATCTGCAACCCGACCAGCCCCGTCACGACGCCGAGCGCGAGCAGCGCCACCCCCTTCAACACGTGGACGGGCGCGCTCATCAGCAGGGGGTTCATCTCCTGTCCGCCGCGGCCGGCGAAGACTAAGGCGACGAGCGTGTACTCGAACGCCGCCACGGCCCCCGTGAAGACCGACAGGCGGAAGTTCAGGCGCAGCGCCGAGAGCGCGATGAAGAGCGGGTAGATGAAGACCGGCGGCATCGAGAGCGCGGCGACCGGGTCGATGTAGGCGGCCGCCACCAGCAGCTCGACCGTCGGGCAGCTCGTCTCGACGAGCGCCGAGAAGTAACGGTAGAGGGGCGGAATCCTCCTGCCGCTTTTGATGAAGTGGCTCAGCCGGACGCGCTCCGCGACGAGGTACGCGACGAGCACGAGCAGGACGCCGACGCGCCACTGGACGAAGGAGCGCGCGCCGCCGTGGAAGGCGCGCGCGATGTCGCCCGAGATGAAGGCCGGCGAGATGACCGAGAGCGACAGCCCCGCCCCGATGACGATGATGAGGACGAGCACGCGCAGGCGCTCGGCGCCCAAAGCCTCGCGCTCGAACTCGGCCTCAAGGAAGGACTCGGCCTCGGCGCGCCTCCGGCGGGCACGCCAGCCCAGTCTGCGTAATTGTATCGCCACTGTCGCCATCTGATTTCGGCCCTTCGTCGGTCAGGCTTGGGGCGCGGGCACGCGCGCCGAGGGCAATCGAAGCAAGCGCGGGGCCGTACCGTCGCCGCGGCTCGGTGCCATGCTTAAGCGCTGGCGGTAAGAGGGGTAGACGGCGCGGCGCGGGCGTGGGGCGCACGGGGCCGCGCCGCGTCTCGATGCCGTATTTGGCTTTGGGAACCAAATGCCGCTTCGGACACGCGGTTGAACCGCGGGAGGCTTTTCGACTATTCTGCGCCGCGAATCATCCGGCCCGGCTCAAGCGGTTTCCTCGAATCAAGATAATGTCCTGAAGGAGTCCCTGATGAAACGACCCGTCATTACTTTGACGCTGGTGGCGCTGGCCTTCACCTTCGCTTCGGGTCAGGCGAAGCGCGGCGGCTCGGCCGAGGCGGAGATCGTCGCGCTCGAACAGAGGGCGTTCGAAGCGTGGAAGCACAAAGACAGGCAGTTCTTCGCGGAGCACATGGCCGAAGACGGCCAGTACATAGACCAGGACGGGGTGGGCGGGAAGGCTCAGTACGTGCGGGCCATCATTGACAACGACTGCGCGATCAAGGCTTACGCCCTGGACAAGACTAAGGTCACGATGCTGAACAGCGGGGCCGCCCTGTTGACGTACCGGTACACATACGACATTGTCTGCGGGGGCAAGCCGGAGTCGGGCACGCTGTGGTCGTCCACGGCTTACGTCAGGCGCGGCGGCCGGTGGCTCATCGCGTTTCACCAGGAGATACCCGCCGCCCCGGCGAAATAAGATACGGATGACGCTCAAAGACAGAAGAGAGAAGCGCGACCTGCACGCCCTCGACCCGGACGGCATGGTCGTCTGCAACCCGCGAGACAGAGAGGCCGCGCACCGGGCCGAGGTGGAGGGGATCGCGACCGCCGACCGCGGCGCGGTCACGTGCCGGAAGTGCCTCTCCCTGCTCCACGGGCGCGACGCGCGGCGTGAGGCCCGCCGACCGACATAAGGATGAACTCGCTCTGGAAAATGTGGGTGGACGCACGGACTGAGGAGAAGGCTCTGAAGTTGTGCGAACGGGTGCTCGAGCGGATGGGGCGGGACGCCTCGGACAAAAGGGCCGAGCCTTACCCGAAGACGGGCGGCTTCGTCGTGAGCTTCGCCGTCGGCCTCGAGCACGCCGAGTGGAACGACGCCGTCGTCGAGGTCATAGCCCTGGGGCAGCGGGTCGCCCACGGCTGGGCGTTGAGCGGCTCGATAGAAGACGACCCCGACGGCTGGTCGAACCGAACGAGCGTCGCGGGGGTCGAGTCCATCCAATGGACTCTCGTCGGGGCCGGCGCGGTTGCGTGAAGTTTTAAGTCGCGGGTGAAGGAGTGGCCTTCGAAACAAAGTGCGTTCGGCGGCGTGTAAGCGGCATGGCGCGTCCTCTTAAAACAGCGGCCCGTAGATTCCGGCGACTGCTCCTCCCGCTCTTATTCGTCCTGATTGCCGCCTCGGTCTTCCCCACGGCCTGGAGGGCGGCGGAGCGCAGCAACACACGCGAAGTCGAGGCGTCCGCGCCCGAGTGGCTCCCGGTGCTCGTGTTCGCCGGCGAAGAGGTCGAGCTGCTCTGGCCCGACGAACTCGCCCTTTATAAGCGTGCACACCCCGAATACTCTTTCCGCGCGCCGGAGGGGCGGGACGAGGAGTTGAACAGGAGACTCGTCGCCTCTTACAGAAAGAGGCGGCGGGGCGCGGACGCCTTCCCGAAGTTCGAGGTGAAGCGCCTCACGCCGGAGAGACAACTCTTTGAATTAGGACTTCACGGCGACGGCGAGCTGGTCGTCTGGTACGAGGCGACGGACAAGGAGACGTTTCCCGTCCGGTACACGTCGATGGGGCCTTTGTCCCCCGTCACCCCTCTCTTCTGGAGCGGCCTGGTGAGCGCCGTGGCCTGCGGCGTGTGCTACGGCTTGTGGCGAATCTACAGGGACGCGAAGCGGTCGTAAGGTGGCTTGAGAACTCTTAATAACTTTTGAGCCGCTTCATACAAACTCGCCGCGCCCACGGCCGTATCAACACTTCATGAGCAGACCTTTGGCGGGCAGAAACATTCGTGCGCTCTACGCCGAGTCGGAGCACGAGGAGGTGGCGCTCTGGGCCGACCCTTCGAGCGGCTACAGAGGGATCATCGCCGTCCACAGCACCGCGCTCGGCCCGGCCGTCGGCGGCACGCGCTTCTGGAACTACGCGAGCGACGAGGAGGCGAGCCTCGACGCGCTCCGCCTCTCGCGCGGGATGACCTACAAGAGCGCGCTCGCGGGCCTCCCCTTCGGCGGCGGCAAGGCCGTCATCATCGGCGACAACCGGACGCCGCACCGCGAGCAGCTCTTCCGCGCGCACGGCCGCTTCGTCGAATCCTTCGGCGGGTGCTACGTCACCGCCGAGGACGTGGGCACGACGCCGGCCGACATGGAGTACGTGAGGATGGAGACGAGTTACGTGGCCGGACTCGCGGGCGGCTCCGGCAACCCCTCGCCCGTGACCGCCCACGGCGTCTTCCGCGCAATGCAGGCGGCCGCCAAGCATCGCTGGGGAAACGACGACCTGAAGGGCGTCCGCGTCGCCGTCCAGGGCTGCGGCAGCACCGGCTACCACCTCGCCAAAGAGCTTCACGAACGCGGCGCCAAACTCACCGTCGCCGACGTGGACGCCGCCCGCGCCGAGCGCGCCGCACACGAGTTCGGCGCCACGGTCGTCGCGCCCGAAGAGATTGTCGAAGTCGAGGCGGACATCTACGCCCCCTGCGCGCTCGGCGGCGTCATCAACGACCGCGCGCTCGCGCGCCTGAAGGCGGAAGTCGTCGTCGGCTCCGCCAACAACCAGCTCGGCGAAGAGCGACACGGCGACGCGCTGGAGGAGCTGGGCGTCACCTACGTGCCCGACTACCTCGCCAACGCGGGCGGCATCATCAACGGCTGCCGTGAACTGCTCGGCTGGGGCGTGGCGGAAACGCTGGAGAAGGTTCGGGCGATTTACGACACGACGCTCCTCGTCCTCGCGCTCGCCAAAACGGAAGGCGTCGCCGCGCACAGGATGGCCGACCGCCTGGCCGAGTCGCGACTCGCCGCGGCCGCCGGGGCGAAATCAGATAACTGAAAGGCTCGGGTCGGGCGTCTTCTGTAAGACCTCGCGGACGACGGCGAGCGCGCCCTCCAGGCGCTCCCTCGTGCGCGGCGTGCCCAGACAGACGCGCACGGCGTGGGGCGCCTCTTCGCGGCCCGGCACGAACGCCTCCGAAGGCGAGACCAGCACGCCGCGGCGCTTGAGCTGGGCCGCGAACTCGTTGCTGCGCCACGGCTCGGGCAGGTGCAGCCAGAGGTGGAAGCTCAGAGGGTGCGCGTCGAACTCGAACCCTTCGAGCGCGCGCGCCGCCAACTCCTGACGCGCCGCCGCCTCCGCGCGCCTCTGCCCGACGAGCCTGTCGGCCGTGCCGTCCTTAATCCACTCGGAGACGATCTCGGCCAACAGCGGTGCCGCCATCCAGACCGTCGCGCGCAGAGAGGTCGAGAGCGGCTCGACCATCCTCTCGGGCGCCGCGAGGTAGCCGACGCGCATCCCGCCCGCCATTGATTTCGAAGTGCTCATGATGAAGTAGCTGTGCTCGGGGGCGAAACTCGAGAGCGGCGCCGGGGGCTTTGGCAGCATGAAGCTGTGCACGTCGTCCTCGACGATTGAGACCTCGTGCGCGGCGGCGACGGCCGCCACCTCGCGCCGGCGCTGCTCCGACATTAAGGTGCCGAGGGGGTTCTGCACGGTCGGAATCGTGTAGAGCACGCGCGCCGCGCTCCTCCGGCAAGCCTCTTCGAAGGCTTCGGGCACGATGCCCTCTGCGTCCATCGGCAGCCCCTGCAGCCTGAGGTTGAGGAGGTTGGCGAGGTTCTTCATCCCCGAGTACGTGAGGCTCTCCGTGAAGACCGTGTCGCCCGGCCTGCACAGCGTCGCGAAGACGACCGTCATCGCGTGCAGCGCGCCGTTGCAGACCAGCACCTGCTCCGGCCGCACCTTCAGACCCGAGCGCGCGACCCACTCCGCCCCGGCCACTCTATGACGTTCGGCGCCCGCGGCCGGAGGCCCGTAGGTCAGCAGAGACGCAAGGCCGCGGCGCGACGAGAGGTCTTTGAGCGTCCCCGCCAGAGATTGGCCGAGCAGGTCGCCCGCGGACGGCGGCGGGTTGTTGGAACTCAGGTCAACCAGCGCCTCGTCTTCGGCCGCGCTCAGATCGAAATCTAGAAGGTCGCCCTTCACGAAAGTCCCGCGCCCGGTCTCGCCGACGAGCAGCCCGCGCCGCGCGGCCTCGGCGTAGGCGCGCGTGATCGTCCCCGTCGTCACGCCGAGCTGGTTTGCGAGCTCGCGGTGCGTGGGCATCTGGTCGCCCGGCTTCAGACGGCCCTGTTCGATCTCTTCGGCGATGGCCTCGACGATGGCCGCGTAGCGCGGGCCTTCGTGCCGGCTCAGGTCAGGAATCCACATTGTCATGGTTAAGATTTTTATTGACAGCCCGATTGTCCCTGCATACACTAGCTGCAATCTTACGGATTCGTCAAATTGTTTCGGTACAATCTGACGAATTACTTGTTGAAGCCGGAAGAGTCGACGGCCGAATGTTGAAGGGGAAGTGTTTTCGTTACGGCTCAATTCGAACGTTCGCACGCCGAAGAGAGGGCGTCTCAAATGCGGATACCTGTTTTTCTGCTGGACGAGTGGCTCAACCAATACCACTTCTCTCCCAACCCGCCCGAATTCGATCTCGCTTCGAGCACCGGGCCGCACTGGACGACCCGCGAGATGCTCGGCCTGTTGAGCGCGGAGGAGCGTGAGCGGTTCCTCGACACGGAACTGGTCTACGCGGACGCCGCGGGCGCGGCCGGCCTGCGCGCGGCCATTGCGGAGATGCAGGGCGTCGGCGCCGAAGAGGTGCAAGTCCTCACGGGCGCGGCCGAGGCGCTGCTGATTCTCTTCCTGCTCGCCGCCGAACCCGGCGCGAACGTCCTCCTGCCCGCGCCGCAATTCCCGCCGACGGCAGTGCTCCCGAGCCTGTTCGGGCTGGAGACACGTTTCTACCAACTGCGGCGCGAGGACGGCTTCCGCATCGACCCGGACGAGATTAAAAGACTGGCGGACGACAGGACGAAGATGCTCGTCGTGAACTCGCCGCACAACCCGACGGGTGCGACTTTGAGCGACGAAGAGCTGCGCGAGCTGCACGACTTCGCCGCGGGGCGCGGCATCCAGTTCGTCTCGGACGAAGTCTACCACCCCATCTATCACGGGCGCGAAACGAATACCGCCGCGCGCCTGCCGCACGCGACCGTCGTGGGCAGTTTCTCGAAGTCTCTGTCGGCGAGCGGCCTCCGCGTCGGCTGGGTCGTCGAGCGCGACCGCCCGCGCCTGCGGCAGTACACAAACGCGCGTCAGTACCTGACGATCTCGAACACGCCGCTCGGCGAGGCGCTGGCCCTCGTCGCGCTGCGGCATCGCGAAACCATCTTCGCCCGCGCGCAGAAGGTCGCGACGAACAACCTCAACCTCCTCGAACGCTTCTTCGCCGGGCACGTGGGACAGCTCGACTGGGTCAGGCCGGGCGGCGGCATGACGGCCTTCCCCTGGCTGCGTGACGGCGGCGACGCGCGCGAGTTCTGCCGCGCGGTGGCGGAGCGCGGCGTGCTGCTCGTGCCGGGCGACTGTTACGACATGCCCGAGCACTTTCGTCTCGGCTTCGGAGTCGCCGAGAAGGGTTTCGCCGAAGGGCTTGAAATAATCGCCGGCCACTTGCAGACACGCCGGGGCGTCGCCGCGGGCGTGACGGCGACGGCCGTCTCGACGTCGGGCGCAGCACATGAGTGAAGGTCTGAAAGAGGTCTACGAGTTCGAGGACTTCCGCGTGGACGTGCGACGGCGGCTCGTGACGCGCGGCGGCCGGGGCGTGCCGCTCACGCCGAAGGCGTTCGAGACTCTGCTCGCGCTGCTGCGCAGCGGCGGGAGCTTGCTGACGAAGGACGCGCTCATCTCGGAGGTCTGGCCCGACACCTTCGTCGAAGAGGGCAACCTCGCGCAGAACATCTTTCTGCTGCGGCGCGCGCTCGGCGAGGCGAAGGGCGAGCACCGCTTCATCGTCACGGTGCCGGGCGCGGGCTACCTCTTCGTCCCGCGCGTGCGCGCCTCGGACGCGTCGACTCCCGCGCGCGCCGAAGACCGTGCCGTCGGCTCTCTGGCGGTTCTGCCTTTCAAATCGCTCGCGGCGGAAGGCGCCGACTCCGACTTCGGCCTCGCGCTGGCCGACGCGCTGACGCGCGGGCTGAGCACGTGGCGCGGGGTCAAGGTGCTGCCGACCGACGCGGCGCTGCGGCTCCGCGAATCGACGCCGGAGGCGCAGGCCGCCGCGGTCGAGGCGCTGCTCCACGGTCTCTATCAGAGGGACGGCGCGCGCCTGCGGGTCTCGGTGCAACTGGCGCGGACGTGCGACGGCGCGACCGCCTGGGCGGCCAAGTTCGACGAGCAGTCGGACGACCCGTTCGCCCTCCAAGACTCCATCGCCGAGCGGGTCGCGCGGGCGCTCGCGCCCAAGCTCTCGGGCCACGAACGACGCCACCTGTCAGTCGTGCGCGACGTTCGAGGGGGGCGACTGCGCCGCTCGTCTTAAAGGTTTCGGAGATGACGATAGCCACCATCAACCCCGCGACGGGCGAGTTGTTGAAGACGTTCGAGCCGCACACGGGCGCGGAGGTCGAGGGGCGTCTGCGGCTGGCCGCGGAAGCCTTCCGCGCGCGCAGGCGCACGTCCCTGCCCGAGCGCGGCGAGATGCTTCTGCGCGTCGCCGCGCTGCTTGAAAGTCGGAAGGAGCGCTACAGCCGTCTCATCACGACGGAGATGGGGAAGCCCGTCGCGGCCGCCGCGCGCGAGTTGGAGAAGGGCGCGCGGGCCTGCCGTTACTACGCGGCCGAGGCGGAGCGTTTTCTGGCGGACGAGCACGTCACGACCGCGGCGCGCGAGAGCTACGTCCGCTACGAGCCGCTCGGCCCCGTGCTCGCGGTGATGCCCTGGAACTTTCCCTTCTGGCAGGTCATACGCGTGGCCGCGCCCGCGCTGATGGCCGGCAACGTCCTTCTCGTCAAACACGCCCCGAACGTGCCGCAGTGCGCGCTCGAGGTCGAGGAGCTTTTCCGCGCCGCCGGTTGCCCCGAAGGGGTGTTGCAGGCGCTGCTGGTCGAGACGGACAGGGTCGCGTCGCTCATCGCAGACCCGCGCGTCGCGGCCGTCACGTTGACGGGGAGCGACGCCGCGGGGGGCAGCGTCGCCGCCGTGGCGGGCAGGCACATCAAGAAGACCGTGCTGGAGCTTGGCGGCAGCGACCCTTTCGTCGTCATGCCGAGCGCGAAGATGGACGAGGCCGTGAAGACCGCCGTGCGCGCGCGCCTGCTCAACAGCGGGCAGTCCTGCATCGCGGCCAAGCGCTTCATCGTCCACGAAGAGGTCTACGAAGAGTTCGAGCGACGCTTCGCCGCCGGGATGGAGTCTTTGCGCGTCGGCGACCCGTTTGATGAGATGACGGAGGTCGGCCCCTTGGCGACCGAGCAGGTGCTCAAAACCCTACGCACAGGTGCGCGACGCGCTCGGAGCGGGCGCGCGGCTCGTGCTGGGCGGCGGGCCTCTTCCCGGTCGCGGCTTCTACTACGCGCCGAGCGTCCTCAGCGACGTGCCCACCCACGCGCGCGCATACCGCGAAGAGTTGTTCGGGCCGGTCGCGCTCCTCTTCCGCGCGCGCAACGTTGACGACGCCGTCCGCCTCGCCAACGACACGCCCTACGGACTCGGCGCGAGCGCCTGGACGAACGACGCGCGCGAAGCCCGACGCTTCGTCGAAGAGATAGAGGCGGGGTCGGTCTTCATCAACGGCCTGGTCTCGTCCGACCCGCGCCTGCCCTTCGGCGGCGTGAAGCGCTCGGGCTACGGGCGCGAACTCGGCTCACACGGCCTGCGCGAGTTCGTCAACGTCAAGACCGTCTGGGTTCAAAGTTGGGACGCGCCGGAGGGATTTCACCACAGAGACACAGAGGCACAGCTTGTCGAGAGTTAATGCTTAAAGCTGTGCCTCTGTGTCTCTGCGGTTAATTCTTTCCATGAGGTCGGGGAGGTTCGCCACCGAATCGATCAGGTGCGTGTGCGGCTCTTGCTCCAACGTCTGCCGGCCGTGCGCGCCGGAGAGGACGCCCACGTTCCAGCGGACGCCCGCGTTGTGTCCCGCCTGCAGGTCGAGCACGGTGTCGCCCACGTTCATCACCCGACGTGCGTCGCCCACGCCCGTCGCCTCCATCGCGCGGAAGATGAGGTCTGGCGCGGGGCGGCCGCGCGCCACGTCGTCGCCGCAGACGACGGCGTCGACGACCTCACTCCCCCAACCCAGGGAGGAGATAAGTAGACTCGTAATCTCGCGGTCGAAGCCCGTGTTGAGGGCCACGCGGACGTCTCGCTCTTTAAGCCGGCGGAAGGTCTCTTCGGCGCCTTCGAGCGGCTCGACGCCGCCCTCGCCGTAGAGCCGCGCGAGGTGTTCGCGGAATGAGTTGTAGACAGTCTCGGCCTGCTTCGTGCGGTCGGGGCCTTCGGGGATGAGATGGAGCACGGCCTCACGTTTTGAGGAGCCGCGCACGCGGCTCAACTGCTCCGGCGTGACTTCGATGCCGTGCCGTCCGAGCGCGAAGAGGAACGCGTCGGCCACACGTCCCTTATCCTTCACGGTCGTCCCCGCCATGTCGAAGACCACCAGCCTCGGCTCGTCCATCAGATGAACCTCTCAACCGATGGCCCTGAGCAGAGCCGCCTTCGCCAGGAGCCGCGTCGAGTCGAGCGTCGGCAGCGGCGCGTCTTCGGGGCGGACTATCAAAGGAATCTCGGTGCAGCCGAGGACGGCCGCGTCGCAGCCGCGCCCTTTCAAGTCATCCATCACCTCGTTGAAGTAGAGTCGCGACTCTTCGGGGAAGATGCCGTTGACGAGCTGCTTGAAGATGATGTCGTTGATTCGCCCGCGCGCGGCCTCCGCGGGAATCTCGCAAGCCACGTCGCGCTTCGCCGCCGCCTCCCCGTAGACTGGCGACTCCATCAGGTACTTCGTCCCCATGTCGCCCAGGCGTTGGAAGCCGAGCCGAGCCGCCTCGTCCGTCACGACCTCCGCGATGTGGAGCCACGGGATGGGCGACTTCGGCAACAGATACGGGAACGCCTGATGGCAGGTGTTGTCGGGGCAGATGGCGAAGTCGGCGCCGGCCGCCGCGGCCCTCCGCGCGGAGTCGAGCAGAAGCTCTGCGACGCCCTCCCAGTCGCCGCGCGTGATGTGCCGCATGTGCTCGGCCATCGGGATGGAGTTCAGGGTGATCTGCGGATGATTGTGCTCACCCATCAACGGCAGAGCTTCCAGACAGATCGTCCGGTAACAGAGGGCCGCGCCCTCCGCGCTGCACGCCACGATGCCGATGTGCTCAGCCATGCCTCAAGTCTCCAGCGTGCCCTCGACGCAGGTGACGGCCCGGCCGCCCACCCAGATCGCGCCGTCTTCGAAGACGACTTCCACGCGCCCGTCGCGGCCGATGCAGCGGCCCTGCGCGGCGACGTAAGAGTCCCGACCCAGAAGCCCCCCGCGCCGCACGAGCGCGGCCACGCAGCCGTTGCCGCTCCCGCACACGGGGTCTTCCGGAACGCCTTCGACGGGCGCGAACGAGCGCACTTCGAGCTGCGACTCCGCTCCTTCCATCTCAACGCCGAAGACCGTGAGGCCGACGGCGCCCCGCGGCGTGGCCGCGGCGACGCGCGCCTGCTCGGGCCGCAGAGTTCGCACCGCCTCGGCGTCCTTCAACTGCAACGTCAACCAGACCGGCCCGACGTCGATGACCGCCGCCGCGAGCACTTCGGCGGTCGAGACGCCGAGCGCCCCGGCGGCCGCGGCCAGCTCTTCCGAAGTCGGCTCACGCAGCGAAGGCTCCGGCAGTCGGAAGAAGATTCGCCCGCCCTCGACGCGCAGGTCGACGAGCCCCTGGCCGCATTCCTGCACGAGCCGGCCCGGCGTGCGGGGCCGCAGGCCGCCGCGCAGGACGGCGTGGGCCGAGCCGACGGTCGGGTGGCCCGCGAACGGCAGCTCACGCGCGGGCGTGAAGATGCGCAGGCGGTAGTCCGCGCGCTCGTCGCTCGGGGCGCAGACGAAGGTCGTCTCCGAAAGATTCGTCCAACGCGCGACGGCCTGCATCTGTTCCTGCGTGAGGCGGTCTGCGTCGTGCACGACCGCCACGGGGTTGCCCTTGAACGGCACGCCCGTGAACACGTCCACCTGTCTGAAGGTCAGCCTCTCGCCCACGTCTTCATCCTCCTTAAGAGCAAGGCAGAAGCCCGACCGTGAGGGAGGGCGTCGGTCTCACTCTGCATGTGTCGTGACGGAAGTCGTACGCCCTCCCTTACGGTCGGGCTTCTGCCTTCCTCATCAAGTGGCGCCCGACGATTGATTCGAGGTTGCGCCCGTGGAAAAGCGCCTCGAAGGGCGAGGGCTCCAGGCCGGGACTCAGGCACTCCTCTAGCGGAATCCGCAGCACCGAGTCGCCCGACTCTTCATCCTGCCAGGCCGTGCGGGCGTTGGCCTCCAGACGGTCTAAATAACAGAGCGCGTGTTCGACGGCGCGGCCCTCGCGCACGCCCATGTGGCTTGAGACGAGGCGGCCCCTCCCGCGCCTTTGCAGCCGCCGGAGCGCCTGGCGGAGCATCTCGGGGGCGGCGTAGGCGATGTAGGCGATGTTCCCCACGACGGTGTCGCCGGTCATGAGCAGGTCTGCCTCCGGCACTTCGACGGAGAGCGTGCTCATCGTGTGGCCGGGGTTGTGGAACACGTCCAGCGTGTAGCGGCCCCACCTGACCAGCAGCGAGTCGTCGACGAGCATCGTCGGCTCGACGAAGTTGGCCTCCTCCTCTTCCGAACGGTGCCTCTCGGTCGTGAAGGTGTGGAGGTAGTTCCGGTGCGCGATGATCTCGGCGCGGGGGAAGAGCCTGAGCGCCGCGAGGTGGTCGCTGAAGTAGTGCGTGGCGATGATGAACCGCACGCGCTTCCCCATCCCGCCCTCGATCCTCTCGCGCAGCTCCTCCGCGTCGCGCCGGCTCGCCATGCCGTCCACGAGCAGGACTTCGTCGCCCTTCACGAAGGCGGTCGAGTTCGAGCCGTAGGTCTCGCCGATGAAGAGGCGTATGTCGGACTCTATCTGCTGCTCCTTCAAGCCCGCCCCTCCCTTCGGACGCCGTTGAGCTTTGTGCGCTGCCGCCCCTGCTCGTCGAAGTTCGAGGGGTCGAGCCAGCGCTCGAAAGCCTCGCGCAGGGCGGGCCACTCGCCGTCGATGACCGAGTACCAGGCCGTGTCGCGGTTGCGCCCCTTGACGACCGCGGCCTGCCGGAAGACGCCCTCGAACGAAAAGCCGAGGCGCTCGGCCGCCGCGCGCGAGGCCGCGTTCAGCGCGTTGCACTTCCACTCGTAGCGCCGGTAGCCGAGGTCGAAGGCCCGCTTCATCATGAGGTACATCGCCTCGGTGGCGGCGGGGGTGCGCTGGAGCAGCGGCGAATAGTTGATGTGGCCGACCTCGATGGAGCCGTTCGCGGGGTCGATGCGCAGGTAGCTCGCCACGCCCGTCGCCCGGTTCGTCTCCGGAGGGACGACCGCGTAGAAGAGTGGGTCTTTGCCGCGGCAGGTCTCCTCCATCCACGCGAGGTAGGCGTTGAGTGTTTTGAAAGGGCCGTAAGGGAGGTAAGTCCAATTCGTCCCCTCCGGGTCTACGGTGTTGGCGTCGTACAGGTCGGTGGCGTGGCGGCCCGGGTCGAGCGGCTCAAGCCGGCAGTAACGCCCCTCCAAAGTCTCCCGCGCCGGCAGCCGGCGCGGCTCCCAGAAGTAGACGGGCAGGCCGACCGGCTGCTTCAGATGATTCAGCTCGTGTTCCATGAAGGGATGATAGTGCGGCGCGGGTTTTAAGTCTTGGGTACTTGGTTATTATTTCTCAGTTTTTCTTACCGCGACCGGGCGGGGTTATGAAATGGGACAGTGAGGATGTGTCCCGTCCGCCATTACGGCCCGCACGGAGCCACCGCAGGCGGACGACAAGCAGACTGTCGCGAGTCGGCGTGGGGGCCGTTGTCAGACCGCGGCCTGCGCCCGCTTCTTCCGCTGCATGAGCATCACGACGAGGCCGACCGCCGCCACGACGAACGAGATGCAGAGGAGCAGCGCGCCGGGGATGATGCCCAGCAGCGCCTCGTCCCAGCTCGTGCGCCCGTCGGTCAGGGCCGGCAGCAGGAGCGACACGAGCAACACGCCGCCCCCGAGCAGCACCCCGAGCACGCCCAGAATCAGCGCCACCAGCCCAGCCTTCGCCATCGCCTCTCCCCCTTCAAACGGCAGAATGCCCTCGAACGCCGGGGCGCATCATAAGGCATCCGCCGCCCGCCCGTAAGCTTATTTGCCGGCGGGCGGGATTCCGACGGGCGTGTCTCAACGGCCGACGACGAGGAGCGTGAAGGTGTCCGGCACGACGCTCGGGCGCGGCCGCGGGCGCTCCGGCGTGGGCGCGGGCGGCGGGCCGAACTCGGCCGTGACGAGGTAGACGCGGTGCGTCTTCGGGTCGAGCGCCATCGTGCGCGCCCCCCTCTGCGTCTTGACGTTCTCGACGACCGTGTACTTGTCGGGCGAGTCCTCGTGAACGACCGTCAGCGTGCCCTCGCCGTTCGAGCTGAAGACGAGCCCCGCCTCCGCGTCGAAGGCCGCGGCGTCCACCCCGCTTCCGATGGGCAAGGTCGTCACGACCTTCCCCGTCTCCGCGTTCACCACCGCCATCAACTTGTTGGAGCCGACCGTGAAGAGCCGCCGGTGTTTGATGTCGAACGCGAGACCCGACGGCTCCTCCGCGGGCGCGACGGGCCACGTCGCGTCGAGTTTGAGGCCCCGCGAGTCGAACTCGGCGATGGCGCTCTTGTCTTCGAGGTTGACGAAGACCTTGCCCTTCCCGTCGGCGACGGCGAACTCGGGCCGGCCGCCGAGCGCGAGCGTGCCCGCGACCGTGTCGGTCTTCACGTCGATGGCGGTGGTGTCGCTGCTCCCGCCGTTCATCGTGAAGACGCGCCGGGAGGCGTCGTCGTAGATGATCGCGTCCGGGTTCTTGCCGACCGGAATCTGCTTGAGCGTCTTCAGGGTCTTCAGGTCGAAGACCGTGACGGTCGCGGCGCGCCCGTTGCTGACGTAGCCCTTCCCCGCCTCTTCCGCGAGGGCGATGCCGTGGACGCCCGGCGTGTCGGGGATGTCGCCGACGACCGCGCCCGTGTCCGCGTCGACGACCAGGACGTGCGTCGCGTGCGAGACGTAGAGGCGGCGCGCCTTCGCGTCGAGCGTCAGGTAGTCCCACCCGCCCTCGCCGCCGAGCTTGTAACGGTTGATGACGTGGTAGCCCGCCTGACTCTTCGCCTGCGCGCGAAGCACGCAGGGGCTAAAAGCGATGACGAGTGCGCAGAGGAGCGCGCCGCGCCGTTCGAGTGACATGGTGTTTGGCCTCCTGTCTAAAAGGGTCTGGGTTTACCTCGCGGGCTCGCGCCGGAGCATGACGTAGACGGTCGGCGTGACGACGAGCGAGAGCAGGAGCGCGACGGCGAGGCCGCCGATGACGGCGATGGCGAGCGGCTGCAAAAGCTCCGCGCCCGCGCCGAGCGCGAGGGCGAGCGGCAGCATCCCGAGGATGGCCGCCAAGGAAGTCATCAAAACGGGCCGGAAGCGCCTGCGGCCGGAACGCAGCAGCGCCTCGCGCAACCGGTCGCCCGCCGCCAGGTGCTCCTCGACGGCGTCGAGCATCAGGATGCCGTTCTTCGCCACGATGCCGACGACCATGATCATGCCCATCAAGCTCACGACGTTCAGCGTCTCGCCCGTCAGGAAGAGCCCGAGCAGCACGCCGCCGAGCGCGAGCACCGCGCCCGCGACTATCGCCAAGGGGTGCGCGAACGAGCGGAACTCGATGAGCAGCGTGATGAAGACGAGCACGACCGCGAGGACGAGCGAGAGCAGCAGTTCCCGGAAGCTGGCCTGCTGCTCCTGATATAACCCGCCGTACTCGATTGTCATGCCGGGCGGGAACTTCACGTCCTTCGCGAGCCGCGCCTTGATCTCCGAGACGGCCGTGCCGAGGTCTTTGCCTTCGAGCCGCGCCGTGACCGGCACGTACTGCCTGAGCGACTCGCGGTCGACCTCGGTCTGCCCCTTGTCGTACGCGACCTCGGCCACCTGGTCGAGCCGGAAGAGCGCGCCCGCCGCCGAGCGCACCTGGAGCGAGCGCAGAGCTTCGAGCGACGTGCGCAGCCCGGCCGGGTAGATGACGCGGACGTTGACGAGCCGCCCCTGCTGCAGGATCGAAGACGAGGCGTCGCCCGACATCGCCGTCGTGACCGCGCTGGCGACGTCGGCGGCCGTGACGCCGAACTGCGCGGCGCGCCGCGGGTCAACTCTGAAGGTGACGGCCGGGCCGCTGACGATGACGCCCGGGTTCGTGTCGACGACGCCCGAGACCTTCTGGATCGCCTGCTCGACCTCCTCGGCCTTCGCGTCGAGCGCCTTCACGTCTTCGCTGAAGATCTTGATCTCAATCGGCTCGGGCGAACTGACCAGGTCGCCGATGAGGTCGGAGAGGATGCCGACGAACTCTACCTGAAGCGACGGCTCCGACTTCTCTATCTCGCCGCGCAGGTCGCTCTCGACATCTTCGGTCGAGCGCGAGCGGTCGCTTTTGAGCTTGACGAGGAAGTCGCCCGTGTTCGGCTCCGTGATGGAGAGGCCGAGCTGCAGCCCCGTGCGCCGCGAGTAGCTCTCGACCTCGGGCGTCTCCTTCAGCATCTCCTCGACGTGGCGGAGCATCCGGTCGGTCTCTTCGAGCGAGGAGCCGGGCGGCGCGATGTAGTCGAGGACGAACGCCCCCTCGTCGAACGAAGGCAGGAACTCCGAGCCGAGCCCCCGGTAGAGCAGGTAGGAGCCGGCCAGCACCGCCAGCATCATCAAGAGCACGGCCCAGCGGTTATCGAGCGCGTGGCCCAGAACCCACTCGTAGCGGCGGATGACGGCGCGCAGGAACCGACCGCCTTGTTCTTCTTCTTCCTCTTCGTCTCTCGACGTGCCTTCCGACCTCTTGGCCTTCACGAACCTCTCCGCGAGCACGGGCGTGAAGAAGAGCGCGAGCACCAGCGACGTGAGCAGCGCGACGGCCATCGTCAGGGCGAGCGAGCGGAAGAAGACGCCGGTGACTCCGGTCAGGAGCGTCAAGGGGAGGAAGACGACGACCGGCGTCACGGTCGAGCCGATGATGGGGACGGTGATCTCCGAGACGGCCGCCTCGACGGCCCTGCGCCGGCCCTGCCCGCGCGCGAGGTGCGTGTAGATGTTCTCGACGACGACGATGGCGTCGTCGATCACGAGCCCGATGGCCGCGGCCACGCCGCCGAGCGTCATCAGGTCGAACGAGAGGCCGACGAGCCACATCGCGAGGAAGGTGACGAGCACCGTGACGGGGATGACGAGGATGGCGACGAAGGTCGTCCCCCAGTTGCGCAGGAAGGCGTAGAGGATGACGACCGAGAGGAGGAGCCCGAGCAGGATGGCGTCGCGCACCGACTTCATCGACTCGCGCACGAGCAGCGACTGGTCGTAGAAGGTCGAGACCTGCACGTCCTTCGGGAGCAGCGGCCGGACGGCTTTGAGTTCAGCGGTCAGCTCGTCGACCACGGTGACGGTGTTCGCGTCGGGCTGGCGGTCTACGTTGAGGAGCACCGCGGGCCGCCCGTCCGCCGTGACGATGGTGTACTGCGGCTCGACGCCCTGGCCGACGGTCGCCACGTCGCCGAGGTTCACGGGCGCGCCGTTGACGTGCGCGACGACGATGGCGTTCAGCTCGTCGAACGTGAGCGTCTGCCCGCTCACGAGCGCGAGCTCGAGCTGGTGGTTCTCTTCGATGAGTCCCGGGCTGGCGATGAGGTTAGAGTTCTTGACGGCGTCGACGACCTGTTGCAGCGAGACGCCGCGCGCGGCGAGCCGCTGCGGGTCGATGACGGCCTGGTACTCGCGCACCTGCCCGCCCGCGACGTTGACGGCCGCGACGCCCGCGAGCCGCGCGAGCCGCGGGCGCACGACGAGGTTGGCGACGTCGCGTAAGGAGGCCGGGTCGCGCGTCTCCGAAGTCAGGCTGTAGCCCGCGACGGGGAAGACGGCGAATGTCAGGCGGTCGACGCGCCGTATCTCGGCGGGCGGCGGGAGCTGCGCCGTCAGTTGCGACAGGCGCGCCTGCACGAGCTGGAGCGACTGCCTGATGTCCACGCTCCAGTCGAAGAAGAGGTTGACCTCGCACGACCCGCGCGCCGTCACCGAGCGGATGCGCGTGATGCCGGGGATGCCGTTCATCGCCTCCTCGACGGGGCGCGTGACCGAGACGAGCGTCTGCTCGGCCGGCACGACGCCGTTGTCCAGCGTGATGACGATGCGCGGGAAGTCCGTCTGCGGGAAGATGGCGCTCGGCAGTTGCCACGCGGCGTAGAGCCCCGCGGCGCAGAGCAGCGCGACGAGGACGAGCACCGCGCGCTTCTGCTCCGAGATGAGTCGCGCGAGCGTCACTTCTCCCCGCCCTTCTCCTCGTCGGACTTCGTCTCGGTGCCCTTCTCCTCCTCTTCGTCCTTGCTCACCTCAACCTTCGTGCCGTCGGGCAGCGAGAAGTTGCCCTCGACGACGACCGTCTCGCCGCCCTGCAACCCCTCGGCGATCTCCGTCTTGTCGCCCGCGCGGATGCCGACCTTGACCTTCCTCTCGTGCGCGACCGACGCGTCGTCCACGACCATCACGGTGCCTTCGTCCGCGTTCGACGCCTCGAGCGTGACGGCCGACGTGGGGACGACGACCGACTCCGACTTCGCGTTCGCGGCGACCGTGACCTCGGCCGCGCCGTTCACGCGCAGGCGCCCCGCGCCGTTGTCGAGCGTGACCCAGACCTCGACCGTGCGGCTGGCGGGGTCGACGGCGCGGCTGATGAGCGTGACCTGCCCCGTCATCTGCTCGCCGGGCAAGTCCGTCGGCCGGACGGTCGCCACGTCGCCCTGCTTCAACTGCGCCGCGACCGTGTCGGCGAAGGGCACCTTGACGATGACCTGCGTCGTGTCGGCGATGGTGACGAGCGTCGTGCCCGAGGCGATGTAGCTCCCCTCGTAGAGCGCCTGGTCGATGACGACGCCCGAGATGGGCGCGCGCACCGTCGCGTATGCGAGCTGCGCGTCGAGCGCGCCGACATGCTGCTCGGCCTGGCCCACGCGCGCCGCGGCCTGCGCGCGCTCGTTCGGGTTGAGAGACCGCGTGCGGAGAGCGACGTTCGCCTCCGCGAGCCGCAGTTGATTCTCAGCGGTGGTCAGTTCGAGCTGCGAGGCTTCGAGGTCTTTCTTCGAGATGCCGCCCGCGTTGTAGAGCGCGAGGCGGCGCTCGTAGGTGCGGCGCGCGTTCTCCACGGCGGCGCGCGCGTCGCGCAGGGCCTTCTCGTCCTGCGCGGTGTTCTGCGGGATGGTGCCGGTCTCGACCGAGCGCGCGCTGGCGCGCGCCTCGTTCAAGGCGGCGGCGGCTTCGCCCCGCTGCGCGCGCAGGTCGTTGGCTTCGAGCAGCGCGATGACTTCGCCCGCGCGCACCGTCCGGTTCTTCCAGAGCGGCATCTGCCTGATCTGCCCGCTGACCTTCGGCGAGACCTGCGCCGTGTCGCGCGGGAAGACGGTGCCGAGCGCCGTGACCTCCGAGGCGATGGGCGCACGTTCGGCCTTCGCGACCTTCACGCTGACGACCGCGGCCTCCTTCTTCTCCTCCTCCGCCGCGCCGCCTCCGCGCGAGCGGATGATGAGCGCGACGACCACGACGGCGATGACCGCGACCGTCGCCACGGCGATGACGACGGCGCGTCGCCTGCGCTCGGCTTCGATCCGCTCCGCTTCGTGCGCGGCCTCGGCGCGCCCGCGTGGCGCCGGCCCGGCGGCGTTCAGCTCGTCCGCCGCGCGCTCGTCGGGCGTCCGGTCGTCTTCCAAGTCCGGCCTGTCTCGCTCGTCATTCATTGCCCTGCCGCCTGTCGCAGGCGCGCGAGCGCCAGCTGGTAATCGGCCAGCGCCTGGACGTACGCGAGCCTCTGCGCGGCGAGCGTCGTCTGCGCGTCCGTCACTTCCACGACCTGCGCCTCGCCCGCGCGGTAGCGCGCGACGGAGGTGCTCAGGTTACTCTCGGCGAGCCTGACGCCCTCCGCGGCCAGGCGGACGCGGGCCGCCGCCGAGAGCGCTTGCGTGCGCGAGGCGGTGAACTCCTGCGCGAAGCCGCGCTCGGCCTGCGCGCGCTCGTTCTGCGCGAGCTGCAAGCGCACGCGCGCCTGCCGCTCGCGGCTCCTGGCCGCGCCCCAGTCGAAGACCGGGAGCGAGAGGCTGACGGCGGCCGAAGTGCCCACGTGCTCCCTCAGGCGCGGCGGCCTGAGCGAGTCCGTGTCGAAGCCGCCGTTCAGAACGTACGAGAGCTGGGGGCGCCGGTCTGCGCGCGCGACGTTGACGTCCTGCTCGGCGGCGCGCGCCTCGGCCTCGAACTGCGCGAACTCGGGGCGGCGCTTGACGGTCTCGGCGGTGAAGCGCTCGACCTCGCCCGGCGCCGGGGTGAGCGTCGAGAGGTCGGCCGACGCAATCGCGCGCGCCTGTTCGTAGCCGACGAAGACGCGCAGGGCCGCGGCGGCCACCTCTTCGGCGGCGCGCGCCTGTTCGAGCTCGCCCTCGCGCTGGTTGGTCTGCAACTGCGCGCGCGTCAGGTCAACGTTCGCGACCTCGCCGCCGCTCAACAACAGCGAAGTGACGTGTTCGAACTCGCGCGCCGCCGCGAGGTTCTGCTCGGCCGCGCGGCGCTGCGCGGAGGCGAGCGCGAGCCCGTAGTAGGCCTCGACCGTCGCCTGCCGTAACGTGCGGCGCGCGACCTCCGTGCCGGCGCGCGCGGCGTCGAGGAGCGCGCGGTTGCGCGCGAGCGTGGCGCGCAGGCGGCCCGAGAGGTCTAAGTCCCCCGTGACGCTCAGGAGCGCCTGGTACTCGCTGATGGCGTTGTTGGCGATGTAGCTCTGCACGCGGGGCTCGCCGGGCGCGAGGCCGAACGAGGGCGAGGTGTAGATGTAGTCGAGCGGGGCCGTCACCTTCGGCAGGAAGGCCGCGCGCGCCTGACGCACGTCCTCCTCCGCGACGCGCTCGTTCAACTCGGCCTGCCGCAGCCCCGAGACCTGCGCGTTGGCGAGCCGGAGGACTTCGTCGAGTGCGAGTTGTCCCGGCGGCTGCGAGGGCGTCTGCACCGCCTGCGGCGTCTGCGCGGGCGCGGGCGTTTGCGGCGTCGTCGCGGCGGGACTCTGCGGCGTCTGGCCGGACTGGCGGCCGTGCGCCGCGCCCGCCAGCGCCACACACACCGCGACTACAGAGATGAGATGCAGCCCCCCCGCCATGACTCCGGTCAAGACTCTGCCTGTTTCTTGTGGTGAGGGATTTTAACTTTCCGAAGATGACAGGATGATTAAGCGCCGGCCGTCGCGCCCGACGCGGGGAGCGTGATGAGGAAGGTGCTGCCGCTTTTGTCGGAGCGTTCGAGCGCGACGCGCCCGCCGTGCGCCTCGGCGATCCAGGAGGCGATGGAGAGTCCGAGCCCGGCGCCGCCGCCCGCGCCGCCGCCGCGCGAGCGCGCCCTGTCGGCGCGGTAGAAGCGTTCGAAGATGTGCGCGCGCGCCTCCGCGGGGACGCCCGCGCCCGTGTCGGCGATGCGCACCGCGTACAGGCCGCCCTCGCGCGCGAGTTCGACGCGCACCTCGCCGCCCGCGGGGGTGTACTTGATGGCGTTGTCGAGCAGGTTCAGGAGCATGCGCCTGACGAGCGCCTCGTCGCCGCGCATCTGAATCTCGCCGCCGGCCTCCTCGTGCCTGACGACGACGCCGCGCCGCGCCGCGAGCGAGCGGACGGCGCGCACGCACTCGGCCGCCGCCTCGTCGAGGTAGAAGTTGACGGGGGCGAGTTCGTACTGGCCCGCGTCGGCGCGCGCGAGCGTGAAGAGGTCTTCGACGATGCGCGTCAGCCGCCGCCCCTCGTCGTGCAGGATCGCCAGCGACTCGCGGTACTCCTCGGGCGCGCGCGCCTCCTTCGAGAGCGCGACCTCGGACTCGCCGCACACGATGGCGACGGGCGTGCGCAGCTCGTGCGAGGCGTCGGCCATGAAGCGGCGCTGCTGCTCGAACGACACGTCGAGGCGCGCGAGCAGCTCGTTGAACTTCAGAGCGAGGCGGCCCAACTCGCTCCGCCCGTTGCCGACGGGCAGGCGGGAGCCCAGGCTCTCCGCGTCGATGCGTTCGGCGCGCGCGCCCATCTCGACGACGGGCGCGAGGCTCTTGCGCGCGAGGAAGTAGCCGCCGAGGCTCGCCAGCAGCAGCGCCAGCGGGACTGCGACGTAGAAGGCGCGGCGCACGCGCGCGAGCTCCTCCTCCTGCGCGCGCCGCGACTGCGCGACGGCGACGAAGAAATTCCTCCCGCGAATCGAAGTGCGCTCGACGTAAGCGCGGGCGCTGCTCGCCCCGAAGTCTGCCGTCGTGTAAGCGCGGCCGGACGCGCGGGCCGCCTCGACGAAGCCGGCGAGGCTTCGCGCAAGTTCCGAATCGTCAGGCCAACCGTCGCGGCCGCGCCCACCGGCGGGGGCGTCCGACGAAGCGACCACGCGCCCCCGCTCGTCGAAGACGAAGGCCTGCCTGTCCGCGAACTGGAAGTCGCGCGCGACCTCACGCGCGGCGTTGTCGCCCGTCTGGTCTTCTTCGAACTCGGCCGCGAGGTTCAGGGCGAGGAAGCGCGCGTCGTCGGCGAGCAACTGGTCGTTGCGCTGGCGCGCGGCGCGCGCGAGGTACGCGTAGGAGGCCGCGGCGAAGGCGACGAGGACGAGCGCGAGGACGCCCGTGTACCAGAAGGTCAGGCGCGAGCGCATCGAGTCAAACACGGCCGCCCCCCTCACCAGCGCCGCCCACGCGTAAGTCTTCCGGAGCCGCGAGCATGTAACCTTCGCCGCGCCGCGTGTGGATGAGCGGGACGGCGCAGCCGTCGTCGACCTTCCGGCGCAGGCGGTTGATGTTCACGTCGATGAGGTTCGAGAGCGGGTCGAAGTTCTCGTCCCAGACGTGCTCGGCGATCTCGGCGCGCGTCAGCACCCGGCCGCGCTCGCGCGCGAGGTATTCGAGCAGCGCGTACTCCTTCGCGGTCAGCTCGACGGCGCGGCCCGCGCGTGTCACCGCGTGGGCGCGCGTGTCGATGCGCAGGTCGGAGACCGAGATGAGCGCGGGGCGCACCACGCGCCCACGCCGCAGCAGCGCGCGCAGGCGCGCGAGCAGCTCGGCCACCGCGAAGGGCTTGGTCAGGTAGTCGTCGGCGCCAGAGTCCAGCCCCTTGACGCGGTCGGGCACGGCGTCGCGCGCGGTCAGCATGAGGACGGGCACGTCCGAGCCCTTCGAGCGCAGCTCGCGGCAGACCTCGAAGCCGTCGCGCGCGGGGATCAACACGTCGAGGATGACGGCGTCGTAGTCGCTGACCGAGGCCTTGTAGAGCGCGTCTTCGCCGTCGGCCGCCACGTCCACCGCGTACGCCTGCTCGCGCAGGGCGCGCGAGACGAAGCGTGCGATGCGCGCGTCGTCCTCGACGAGAAGTATCCTCATGTAAGTCCCGCGTCGAGGGCCGCGGAGAGCCACCCCGTCACGTCCCGCAGGCTCTCCATACTCACCTCGTGCCCCATCGGATACTCGCGGTAGGTGAGCTTGACCGGGAGGGTCTTCAGGTGGTCGCGGGCCGCGCGCCCGTTCTCGATGGGGAGCACGGGGTCGTAAAGGCCGTGCGTGACGAGAACCGGCTTGCCCTCCAAAGCCTCCCTGTCGGGTTCGCCCTCCAGCACGTCCGCCGCCAGCCGCCCGCTCATCGCGACCACGCCCGCCAGCTTCTCGGGGCGCGTGAGCAGAAGGGCCAGACTCATCATCGCCCCCTGGCTGAAGCCCGCTAGGTAGACGCGCCCGGCGTCGGCCCCGTAGGTCTCGACCAGACCTTCGACGAAGCCCGGCAGCATCGAGAGACTCCGCTTCGCCTGCCCGATGTCGGCCGACATCCCTCTTGGCGTGAAGTCGATGCGGAACCAGCCGTAGCCCCCGTAGTCGAGCGCGACGGGCGCGCGCGCGCTCACGACCAGAAACCTCTTATCCAGGTACGGGGCGAGGGCGAAGAGGTCTTCCTCGTTGCTGCCCACCCCGTGCAGGAGCAGGAGCAGCGGCGGCGTCTGCCCCGCCTCGACCGGCTCCCTGACCAAGTGTTTTAAGGCGAGTCTACTTTCGCTCACGGCGTCCGCGCGTCCTTCCCCTTCGAAGATTCCAGAGCCGTCGCCGCCGACCTTTCGGTCTTCGCTCCGGCCGGGTGAGTTTGACAGGGTATTATATTAACGAGGAGGGAGCGGGATGGCGACTAAGCAGGGCTGGCAGGGGCGCGTCTTCGAGGACTTCGAGGTGGGCGACATCTACGAGCACCCGCTCGGGCGCACCGTCACGCAGGCCGACAACATCTGGTTCACGCTGCTGACGGTCAACACCAACCCCATACACTTCGACGCGGCCTACGCCGCCCGCACCGAGTTCAAGCGGCCGCTCGTGGACTCGACCTTCACCCTCGCGCTCGTCACCGGCCTCTCGGTCTCCGACGTGTCCATGAACGCCGTCAACCTCGGCTGGGACGAAGTTAAGCTCCCGGCGCCGGTCTTCGAGGGCGACACGCTCTACGCGCGCAGCGAAGTCCTGGAGGCGAGGCCCTCGCGCTCTCGGCCCGCGATGGGCATCGTGAAGCTGCGGACGACCGGCTTCAACCAGGACGGCGTGACGGTCATCGAATTTCAACGCGCGATCCTGGTCTACCGGCGCGGCCACACGCCAGAACGGTTCCGGCCGACTACCTGACTCGCGCGGGATTGAAGAAGGCTCCCTTCATAAGAAGGGGAGCGTTCACCCATTCATGCTCTCAAGCACGAGCGCCCTCACATCTTCAATCAACGAGCGCGCGCGCTCTTCGGTCTCGGCCTCGGCGACGAGGCGGATGATCGGCTCGGTGTTCGAGCCGCGGACGAGGAACCAGCCCCCTTCGGTCGTCACCTTCACCCCGTCGCGCAAGTCCGAAGGCCGACCGGCGTACGCCTCGCTCACGGCCTTCAGCGCCGCGCGGATGCGGTCTGAGCGGCAGGCCATCTTCTCCTTGACCATGTAGGACGGCGGCAGCTCAGCCAGAAGCTCGGAGACGGCCGCCCCCGTTTCGGCCAGCAGGTGGAGGACGAGCGCCATGGCGACGAGGCTGTCGCGCGCGAAGTTGATGCGCGGGTAGATGACGCCGCCGTTGCCCTCGCCGCCCACGACCGCGCCGCGCCTGAGCATCTCTTCGGCCACGTTCGCCTCGCCGATCTTCGAGCGGTAGACGGGGCAGCCAAACCGCGCGGCCAGAGCGTCGAGCGCGCTCGTCGTCGCGAGGTTCGCGACCACAGGCCCCGGCGCGCGGCCCAGGACGTAGCGCGCCGCGAGCACGAGCGTGTACTCCTCGCCAATCGGCACCCCGCGCTCGTCCACGACCGCCAGGCGGTCTGCGTCCATGTCCTGCGCGAAGCCCACGTCCGCACCGCGCTCCCTCACGACGCGACACAGCTCGACGAGGTTCTCCGGCAGAGGCTCGGCCCCGCGCGGGAACGTCCCCGAAGGCGTGACGTTGACGGGAAAGACTTCGACGCCGAGCGCTTCGAGCAGGCGCGGCGCGACGACCGACCCGGCCCCGTTGCAAGAGTCGACCGCCACGCGGAGCCTGCGCGCGCCCTGAGGTAAAGGGCCGAGCGCGTCGAGGACGGCTTTGACGTGCAGGTCAATCGCCCCCGACAGTGGCTCGACCGCGCGCATCTCCGCGCCCGCGACCTTGCGGTACTCGCCCTGGTGATAGATGTCGAGGAGTTGCCGCGCCTGCCCCGCGCCGAGGAAGAGGCCGGCGGAGTCTATGAACTTCAGCGCGTTCCACTCGGCGGGGTTGTGGCTGGCCGTGATGCAGATGCCGCCGCGCGCGCGCAAGAGCCGCACCATGAGCTGCACGGTCGGCACGGGGCAGACCCCCAGGTCGACGATGCGGCAGCCGCTCGAAAGCAGGCCCGCCACGACCGCCTGCCTCACCATCTCGCCAGACGTGCGCGTGTCGCGCCCGACGCAGATAGTGCCCGCCCCCGCGTATGTCCCGAACGCCTGCGCGAAGCGCACCAGCAGCGTCGGCGTCAGGCTCTCGCCCACCACGCCCCGCACGCCCGAGATGCTGATCTTCAGTGTCGGTATGGCCCGCATGGTAGAAGGGTGCTGGGCGCTGGGTGCCGGGTTCTGGGTAAGAGCAGGTCTTTACCCAGAACCCGGCACCCAGCACCCAGCACCCTCATCTCCTTCTCAGGTCGAGGCGGAAGAGGCCGCCGCGGCTGGTCGTCTCTTCGGCGAGCGCGCCGGTGACGTAGAGCTGGTCGCGGCGCGGGCCGCCGAAGGCGACGTTGCTCGTCGTCAGGTTCCCCGCGCCGTAGCGGCGCACGATTCTGCCCGCGGGGCTGACGACCTGCACCTGCCGCATCCCGTAGTGCGCGACGTAGAGGTTGCCTTCGCGGTCGAGAGCCATCCCGTCCGGCTCGTTGGCGATCTGCCCCTCGCCTTTCGTCGGCAGCTCGGCGAGGACGCGCATCCGTCCCGCCTTGCCGGGCGCGACGATTGTATAGCTTAGGATGCGGTTCCGCTTGCTCTCGCCGACGAGGAGCGTCTTCCCGTCGGGGCGCAGGACGAGGCCGTTCGGGAAGGCCAACCCGTCGGCCACGAGACGCACCTTGCCCTGCGCGTCGACGTAGTAGACCGTGCCGATGGGCTTCTCGATGCTTGAGCCGCCGGGGTCTGTGAAGTAGAAGCCGCCGCGCGGGTCGAGCGTCAAATCGTTGGGCGCGCGCAGGGGCCTCCCTTCGTACTCCGAAGCTGCCTTGCCGATGACGCGCCCTTCGGCGTCGAGCCTCAGCACCGCGTGCTCCTTGCCGTCGCAGACGAGGTGCGTGCCGTCCGGCAGAATCTTGTGGCCGTTCGGCGCGGGCGTCCGCGCCCACACCTTCGCCTCGCCGTCCGCGCCGACGCGGTAGATGGTTCCGTTGTAAACGTCGGAGACGTAGACGGAGCCGTCCGGGCCGACGACCGCGCCCTCCGTGTAGCCGGGCACCTCCGCGACCTTGACGGCCGTCACACGATTCTCCGGCGGCAGGCTCCCCGCAGCCGCCGAGAGGCTCAACACAAACGCGAGAAGAGTGTTCGTCATCATCATGTTCTTGATTCGCCTGCTGTCTCACCTACCCACGCGGTCGCGCGCCCAGTCGAGCAGCTCCGCCGCGCGCGCCTCCGTCTCGGCCTCCGCGATGAGGCGCAGCATCGACTCCGTGTTCGAGACGCGCGCGTGCACCCACCCGTCCGGCCAGTTGATTTTCAAACCGTCCGTCTGGTCGTAAACGACGCCCTCCCCTTCCAACTCGTCGTGCAGCCTTTGCAAGAGCGAGTGGATGCGGTCGGGCTCGACCTCCACGTTGTGCTTGAGCATCGAGAAGCGCGGTAGCCCCGCGGCCAGCTCCGACAGAGTCTCTCCGGTCGTCGCCAGGTGTTCGAGGATGAGTCCGGCCGCGGCCGCCGCGTCGTGCGTCCACTGCACGCGAGGGACGACGACGCCCCCGCTGCCCTCGCCGCCCAGGACGGCCCCCGCCTCGACCATCGCCTCCGAGACGAACGCCTGCCCGACCGGCGTGCGAATCACGCGGGCGCCGTACCTTTCGGCGACGCGCTCGACCATCATGCTCGTCGAGACGTTCGTCACCACGGGGCCGACCTGACGCCTGAGCTGTATCTCGGCGGCGACCGCGAGCGTCAACTCTTCCGAGAGCACCTCGCCCTTCTCCGTGACCAGCCCCAGACGTTCGCCGTCCGCGTCGTGCGCCAGCCCCAAGTCTGCCCGGCCCGCCGTGACGACGGCGCGCAGTTGCGCCATCGTCCGGCGCGTCGGCTCCGGCGCGTGCGGGAAGGGGGCCGTCGGATCGTCGTTCAAGACCAGCACTTCGCAGCCGAGCGCGCGGAGCCAGCGCGGCGAAAGCATCGAGCACGAGCTGTTGCAGCAGTCGACCGCGACCGTCAGGCGGCGCGCGCGGACGGCCTCCGCGTCGAAGGCTTTCGTGAGAACTTCGAGGTGGTGCTCGACGGCGTCGCGCTTAACAACGTCGGCGCGGATGCGCTCCCAGCCGGCCTTGTCGAACTCGCCCTGGTGGTAGATGTCGAGCAGCTCGTCGGCCTGCGCGGCGTTGAGGTAGAGGCCGTCCGCGCGCACGAACTTCAGCGCGTTCCAGGGCTCCGGGTTGTGGCCGGCGGTGATCGAGACGCCGCCGTCGGCTTCGAGCCAGCCGACCGCGAGTTGCAGCGACGGTGTCGGGCAGACGCCGAGGTCAACGACCTCGCAGCCCGCGGCCAGCAGCCCCGCGACGACCGCCGCGTGCACCATCGGCCCCGAAGTGCGCGTGTCGCGGCAGATGAGGATGCGCCCCGCGTCGAGGTACGTGCCGAAGGCCTGCGCGAAGGCGACCGAAAGCTCCGGCGTGAACGTCTCGCCGACCACGCCCCGCACGCCGCTGATGCCGATCTTGAGCGAATTCATGCCCACGAAGTTTCAGAAGTTTTTACCGGCATGATTTTAGTAACTTCAAGTATGAAACCGTAAGTTACGCCGCGCTGGCCGACTCGTGGGCGAAACTCTCGACGCTGCGAACGTCGTGCGAACCCTGAGACCTGCCCGAACAATCACGCCGAGGATTACATGAGACCCAGAACTTACTTCGCGCTTCTCCTGTCCCTGACGTGTCTCCTGAACGCCTTCACTACGGCGGCGCGTCCGAGGGCGCCTCAGCCTCATAACCTGATGCCCGTCCCGGCATCTGTCAACTTCCGGGAGGGGCGGCTCGCCGTCACCAAAGCCTTCGCGGTCGCCGCGCGCGGCCACGTGGACGAGCGCCTGCGCGCAGGGATAGAGCGCATGCTGCGCCGCCTCGAAGGTCGCACCGTCATGGAGTTGGCGCGCGGACTCGCGACCGACGCCGCCGCGGCCGCGCTCGTCGTCGAGGCGGCGGGGCCGGGGCCGGACGTGCCGGACGTGTCGGAGGACGAATCCTACACGCTCGAAGTGGGCGACCGGCAGGCCGTGCTGAAGGCGCCGAACGTCGTCGGGTGCTTGCGCGGGCTCGAAACCTTCCTGCAACTCGTCGAGGGCGACGGCGCGGGCTTCTACGTCCCGGCCGTCTCCATCAACGACCGGCCGCGCTTCCCGTGGCGCGGGCTGCTCATCGACATCGGGCGGCACTACGAGCCGATGGAAGTGCTCAAGCGGAACCTCGACGCGATGGCCGCCGTCAAGCTCAACGTCCTGCACTGGCACCTCACGGAAGACCAGGGCTTCCGCATCGAGAGCCGGAAGTTTCCTAAACTCCACCAACTCGGCTCGGACG
>Ga0213876_10000117_pt1 | contig 86431 bp, 62 predicted proteins | sample BarmaccomBMRX_R9_FD_160113 | JGI IMG/M metagenome (GOLD analysis project Ga0213876, IMG submission 160113) | Root-associated microbial communities from Barbacenia macrantha in rupestrian grasslands, the National Park of Serra do Cipo, Brazil - RX_R9 | ecosystem: Host-associated > Plants > Roots... | reverse complement strand
ATCTGCCGGAGCGGCGTGATGTCGTCGAGAATCCAGAAGGAGCGGCCGTGCGTGCCGACGACGATGTCGTCGCGGTGGACGACGAGGTCGCGGATGGAGGTCGCGGGCATGTTGAGCCGCAGCGGCTGCCACTCGTCGCCGTCGTTGAAAGAGACGTAGACGGCGCGCTCGGTGCCCGCGAAGAGTAAGCCTTTCCGCACGGGGTCTTCGCGCACGGCGTTGACGGGGTCTGCGGGCAGACCTTTGACGATTTCAGTCCAAGTCTTCCCGCCGTCGTGCGTGCGGTAGACGTGCGGGCGCAGGTCGTCGAGGCGGAAGCGGTTGACGGCGGCGTAGGCCGTCTGGTCGTCGAAGTGCCCGGCGTCGATGATGGAGACCTTGCTCCACGAAGTCAGACCGGGCGGCGTGACGTTCTTCCAGTTCTTGCCGCCGTCGCGCGTGACGTGGACGAGCCCGTCGTCCGTGCCGGCCCAGATGGTGTTCACGTCCTTGTGCGAAGGCGCGATTGTGTAGATGACGCCGCGGCGCGGCATCTTCGCCATCTCGGGCTTCTTGTAGACGCCGATGGATTCGGGCACGTCATAAGTCTCGCGCGTCAGGTCGGGGCTGATGACTTCCCAGGAGTTCCCGCCGTTCGTCGTCTTGAAGAGGACGTTACCGGCGTAGTAGAGCACGTGCGGGTCAACGGGCGAGAAGAGGACGGGTGCGGTTCTCAGGAAACGATACTTGCCGCTGCGCACCGCCTCGGGCGCCATGTTGACGGCTTGCCCTGTCGTCTTGTCGAAGCGCGAGAGCTTGCCGCCGTAGATGATGTTCGGGTTCAAGGGGTCTGCGGCGACGTAGCCGTACTCCTCGGCGCCGACCGTGCGCCAGTCGCGGAAGGTGATGGCGCCGTTGTCGCCGCGGCTGGTCGTGCCGACCGAGCCGCTCTCCTGCTGGCCGCCGTAGACCCAGTAGGGGAACTGGTCGTCGGTCGAGACGTGGTAGAACTGCGCGGTCGGCTGGTTGTACCAACTGCTCCACGTCCGCCCGCCGTTGACGGTGATGGTCGCGCCCTGGTCGGTCGCCAGCAGGACGATCTGCGGGTTCTCCGGGTTGATCCAGATGGTGTGGTAGTCGTCGCCGCCGGGCGCGCCCTTCCACGCGTGGAAGGTCTTCCCGCCGTCCGCCGACTTGTACGTCGAAGTGTTGGCGACGTAGACGACATCAGGGTCGCGCTGGTCAACCTTCAGCTCGGCGAAGTCGCTGCCGCGGCCCCACACGCGCGCCTCGTCGTTCGTGCGCTGCCAGCTCTCGCCCGCGTCGTCCGAGCGGTAGACGCCGCCGAGCTGCGGCGAGTCCACGTTGGCGTACATGCGCTTCGGGTCGCCCGGCGCGATGGCGATGCCGATGCGCCCCAAGCCCTGTTCGAAGGTCGGCAGGCCCTTCGTCAACTGCCGCCAGGTCGTCCCGCCGTCCGTCGATTTGAAGAGGCCGCTGCCCGGCCCCTGCCAAGCGCCGTTCTCCCAGGGGCCTTGCCGCGCCTGCCACAGCACGGCGTAGACGTTGCGCGCGTTCGAAGGGTCGAAGGCGAGCGCGACGGCGCCGGTGTTCTCGTCCTTGTAGAGAACTTTTTCAAACGTCTTCCCGCCGTCGGTCGAGCGGAAGACGCCGCGCTCCTCGTTGGGGCCGTAGGGGTGGCCGAGCACGGCGACGTAGAGGCGTTCGGGGTCGCGCGGGTCAACGATGATGGAGCCGATCTGCTGGCCGTCGCGCAGGCCGAGGTGCTGCCAGGTGCGTCCGCCGTCGGTCGATTTATAGATGCCGTCGCCGGTCGAGAGGTCGGGGCGCTGCAAGCCTTCGCCGCTGCCGACGTAGATTGTATCCGGCTTTGAAGGTGCGACGGCGAGTGCGCCGATGGAGCCCGTGGGCTGCTCGTCGAAGATGGGCGTCCAGGTGCGGCCCGCGTCGTCGGTCTTCCAGACGCCGCCGTTGTTGACGCCGATGTAGAAGACGTTGGGGCGGCCGGGCACGCCCGTCGCGCCGACGGTGCGCCCCGCGCGGAAGGGGCCGATCATGCGCCAGCGCATCGACTGGTAGAGCCGCTCGTCGAACTGCTGCGCGGAGGCCGCGAGGGCGGCGAAGATGATGAGCAGGGCGGACAGGACGCGGCGCGTCAGGGTCACGTGTTATCTCCTCTTCAAGATAAGTGATGAATGATGAGTGATGAGTGATGAATGATGAATATGACCTCGTTGCGATATTCATCATTCATCACTCATCACTCATCATTTCACTCGAACCCGCGCAGGGGCATCTCGGCGCCGCGGCGCAGCCAGTTGTCTGCGGGGTAGCGGGCGCCCGCCTCGACGACGTGGAGCGTGTAGGCGTGGCGCGAGCGCGGGCTGCGGTTGGCACGGCTCAGGTGCGGCAGCAGGCCGTGTAGAACTACAAGCGCGCCCTTCTTCACTTCCAGGGGCAGGAGCCCCTCGTCCGGCCAGGGGCTCTCGTCGTAGACCTCGAAGCGCGTGCCGCCGCCCTCGGCGCGCAGGAAGCGAGACTTCAGCCCCCGGCGGTGTCCGCCCGCGAGCGCCCACAGGCAGCCGTTCTCAACGGTCGCGTCTTCGAGCGCGAACCAGAGCCCCGTCACGCTCTGCGGCTCGGTGTAGAGGAAGGTCGCGTCCTGGTGGCACGTCACCTCGCCGCCGATTGCGGGCTGCTTGAAGATGTACATCGACTGCACGAGCAGCGGGCGGCGGTAGCCGAGCGAGCCGACGAGGGATTGCAGCCCGGGCGTGCGCGAGAAGCTTTCAAAGACCGGGTCGAGGTCGTGCAGGGCGTGGCCGATCTTGTTTATCGCCTGCGCCTTCTCCTTGACCAGGCGACCCTCCGCGTCGAACGCGCCCTCCTCGAAGAAGAACCGAACCTTATCGCCCGAGTCGAGAAAGTATTCGTCACTCTTCCGGGCCTGCTCGCGCGTCGTGAAGACCGACAGCACCTCGCCCGGCTCGAACTCTCTCACCAACTCGTCCGCACGCGCACGCAGCCGGTCGCACTGCGACGGCGCGACGAAATCCTCCAGCACGAGGAAGCCGTCGCGCTCGTAGGCCGCGAGTTGTGCGGGCGTGAGCATCTTTCAAATCTTTTCGTGAACCGTGAACCGTGAACCGTGACAAGAAGAAGCCGGTTTTAACTTGTCACGGTTCACGGTTCACGGTTCAACCTTATCTCCCGTGCGAGGCGTTCTGGACGAAGGCGGCGGCGTCGCGCTTGAGCTGCGCGAGCGAGGTCTGGTCGATGTACATCATGTGGCCGGCCTCGTAGAAGGTCGTCGTGACGTTCCCGCGCAGGGAGGGGTCGAGCGCCATGTGGCGCAGCGTGTAGTCAGCGGCGAAGTAGGGCGTCGCGAGGTCGTAGTAGCCCGAGGCGACGAAGAGCTTCATGTAGGGGTTCTTGGCGAACGCACTGCGGAGCGCTTCGCTCACGTCGGCGTAGACGTTGTCGGCGCCGAAGTCCCAGCGGCCGACGCCGCCGCCGAGGATGTAGTATTCGAGGTCGGAGCGGAAGTTGAGTTCCGTGCGGACGTACTGGTTGAAGGCCGCCGTGTAGGGCGGTCGGATGGCGGCCATGCTCGGGTCGAAGTCGGGCGTCTCGGAGGCGGCCGACGCGTCCAGCCCCTTGAAGCGCCCGTCGAGGCGGCCGACGGTGCGCCCCTGGTCGCGCAGCAGTTCTTTATCAAAATGTTGAATCTCGATGCGCAGGTCGCTGTTGTCGATGAAGGTCTTGCTCAGCCCCGTGTAGCGGTTGAGGCGGTCGATGACCTCCTGCCGCTCGGCGGGGGTGAGCCGGTCTCCTTTCGCCAGGGCGACCGTGTACTCGTTCGCGGCCCAGCGCTCGACCTCGTCCAAAAATCTTCGCAGGTCGGTGGACTGCACTTCGGCCGAGAGCCGCTTGTGATACCAGGCGATGGCGGCGTAGCTCGGGAGGAAGAGGACGTAGGGCAGATCGTTCCCCCTCGTGAAGCGCGTCGTCTGGAAGTTCATGACGGTCGAGACGAGCATCACGCCGTTGAAGGCGATGCCGTGCTCGATGAGGTAGCCGGAGAGGCCGGCGGCGCGCGTCGTGCCGTAACTCTCGCCGACGAGGAAGAGCGGCGACATCCAGCGGCTGTTCTTGACGAGGTAGAGGCGGATGAACTCGCCGACCGACTGGATGTCGCCCTGGAGGCCGAAGTAGCGCTGCGCGAGGTCGGGCCGCGCGGCGCGGCTGTAGCCGGTGCCGACGGGGTCGATGAAGACGAGGTCTGTGAAGTCGAGCCACGTCTGCTCGTTGTCCACGAGCTGGAAGGGCGGCGGCGGCATCGCGCCGTCGGGCATCATCTGCACGCGGCGCGGGCCGAGGGCGCCGAGGTGGAGCCAGACCGAGGCGGAGCCGGGGCCGCCGTTGAAGGAGAACATCAGCGGGCGCCGCGCGGGGTCGCTCACGCCGTCGAGCGTGTAGGCCATGTAGAAGAGGCGCGCCTCGGTCTCGCCCGCGGCCGACTTGAGCGGCATGACGCCGGTCGTCACCGTGTAACGCAACGTGCGCGCACCGACCCTGATTTCGTGATGCGTGATGGAGGGCGGGCCGTCCGTCATCGCGGCGTCGCGTTCGCCGGGGGTGGGGGCGGGGATCGCGCGCGGCGCGCCCTGCTGCGGGGCCGCGCCGGGCTGCGCGGGAGTCGCCTGCGGCGCGGCGGGCGTCTGAGTCGCGGCCGGCGTCTGCAAAGGGGTCGGCTCCTGCGCGGGCGCGCCCGGCTGCTGCTGGCGCGCGAAGGACGCGAACGGGCACGCCGCCGAAAGGCAGAGCGCGAACAGGAGCGTGAGCTTCGTTGTAGAACTTCCCCTCGTGTGACGGGCGCGTGCGTGGCCTCGCATCGGTGCGTGTAGACCTCCGGTCGGAATGGGCGAACAGGTTAAGTCTTGGACTGGGCCGCTGTCAAAACGTTTGCGGGCGGTAAAAGTTTCAGCGCGCCGTCCTCAAAGGCGGACGGCGTCGCGGCGGCCGTGGAGGTATTGGAGCCAGAGCAGGCGCGCGGCGACGGCGCGCCAGGGGCGCCAGGGTTCGGCGAGCGCGTCCAGCTCGGCCGCGGTCGGGCGCGCGGGCAGGCGCTTGACTGTCTGCGCGGCGAGCTGGAGCGCGAGGTCGCCCGCGGGCCAGGCGTCCGGGCGCAGCAGCGCGCGCAGGAGGTAGATTTCGGCCGTCCACGCGCCGACGCCTTTCAGTCTCGTCAGCTCGGCCCGCGCTGCGTCGTCGCTTAATGATGAGAGCTTCTGCAAATCCAATTCTTTATCGATGATTGCGCGCGCGAGGAGGCGGCAGTAGAGGGCTTTCTGCCGGCTGAAGCCGAAGGCGCGGAGCTGCGCGTCGTCGAAGGTGAGGAAGCTCTCGGGCGTGACCGACGAGGCGGCCGCGCGCAGGCGCTCGAAGGCCGCGAGCGCCGAGGCGAGCGAGACCTGCTGTTCGAGGATCGTGAGGACGAGCGTCGGGAAACCCTCCGCGCGCTCCCAAAGGGGCGGCACGCCGTAAGCACGCGCGACGTGCGCGAGGTCTTCGTCAACCTCAGACAACTCCTGCACCCCGCGCGAGAGAGACGCACGCGTCAGTCTCTTCGGCGCGCGCGGACGCTTAACGCCTGACGCCTTCCGCCCGTTCGTCATCTTCTTCATCCTTGGCCTCGGCGCGCAGACCGAGGCGCATGGCGTCGAAGGCGGGGAGGCGCGCCGGCTCGGGCATCCGCGCAGAGGCGCCGCGGGCGGAGAACCAGATGGCCTCGTTGAGGACGCGCGGGTCGGCCATGTCCGCGTGCTCGATCTCCTGCTCGGCCGTGCGGCGCATCCAGTAGAGCGCGGCGGCGTCGCGAGCCGGGGGCGTGAAGAGGTTGTTGGGCGCGATTGTCGGGAGGATCGCATGGTAGGGGAGGAGGTCGGGTTGGCCTTGAAAGATGTCCACGGGCACGGCCGTCGCGTCGAGCAGGTTCATCGGCTCCATGCCGAGCAGAAGCTCCATCGTGCGGATGAAGCTGACGGTGTTGTGGAACTCGTGGACGAGCGCGCCGGGGCGGTTGTAGGCGCTGACGAGGAGCGCGACCGAGCGGTGGCAGTCCACGTGGTCGGGGCCGTCCTGCGCGTCGTCCTCGACGACGAAGATGGCCGTGTCCTTCCAGTAGGGGCTGTCGGAGACCGCTTCGACGAGGCCGCCGAGCGCGTAGTCGTTGTCGGCGACGTAGAACTGCGCTGTCGGCTTGCCCGCCTCGACGCCGGAGGTGTGGTCGTTCGGCAGACGCACGACGGAGAAGTTCGGCAGCTCCTCGCCCTGCCCCGTCCGGCGCGCGCGGACGAAGTCGCGGAACTCCGCGAGCCAGGTCGAGAGGCGTGAGTAGCCGCTCCTCTGCTTCTGCGCGTTCCACGGCGCGACGAGCGCCTCGCCCGCGCTGCCCGCCGCGTGCGCGATGCGGTAGGAATCGACCGTCATCGCGTCGGGCGTTTGCAGGTTGAAGTTGCGGTAGTACGGGTTGTAGTGGCCTTCGAGCGCCTTCTTCGTCGGCACGGCCGAGACCGTCCACGTCAGGTCTGGGTAGGTCTTCTCCTTGTTCGTCCTGAACGAGACCACGTCGGCCTCGGACATCGTGCCGACGAACTCGCCGTAGTTGCGGTAGGTGAGGCCGGCGCGGGCGGCTGCGTCCCAGAGGTAGAGCGTCTCGGGCTCGGTCACGTCGCGCCGGCCGTGCAGATACGGGACGTAGCGGCGGAAGAACTCGGTCATCTCCTCCGCGCCCGCGTCCGCGGGGAAGGCGGGCGGCGCGTCCGACTTCGGCCAGATGTTGGGCAGGCGGTTGAAGCCCTCGTAGTCGTAGGTGCGGCCGCGGTCGGAGTAGTCCCAGCGGTATGCCTTGTCGAGATAGTCGGTCGAGAAGGCGGCGGTTGACCAGTTGTGGCCGTCGGGGCTCGCCTCGGCGTTGACGAAGAAGCGGTCGAAGAGCCCGAAGCGCTGTGCGAGCGCGCGGTGGTTGGGCGCGACTGTCTGCGGCTCGCCCTTCGGAGTGCGCGCCGCCTCGCCCGCGCCGAAGATGGCGACCGAGGGGTCGCCGTCGGCGGGCGTGCCGTCGCCCGAGGTCTTCAAGTCGCCGAAGAGCTGGTCGTAAGTGCGGTTCTCCTTGATGACGTAGATGACGTGCTTGATGGGCGAGCGCCCGCCGAAGAGTTCGCGCCGCCCGGCCCCGACGAGGTTGTTGTTGCGCATGACGCTCTGCGTGTAGCGCACGAGCCGGCGCTCGTTCGGCTCGGGCAGCGTGGAGAGGTTGCCGGCGACGAGCGCGACGCTGTACTCGCCGCCGTGCGTGTTGTGCCCCGTGCCGAGGGGGAAGCGCTCGTTCGGCAGGTTCGGCGCGCGCCCGGAGTTGTCCACGACCGACGAGGAGTTGGCGAAGCCCGTCCCCTTCCCGTTGCCGACGAAGAGCGCGCCGTCCGCGACCGCGACGGCCGAAGGGTATTGCCCCGCGGGGATGAAGCCGCGCACGACCGAACGCCGCGCGCCCTCGCCTCTCAGACTCACCACGGCGATTGAGTTGCTGTGCGCGTTGGCGACGTAGAGCGTGCGGCCGTCTTCGGAGAGCGCGAGCCCTTCGGGGCTTGAGCCGAGCGGCGCGCCTTCGGCGAGGCGGACGTTGATGCGCTCGACCTCGCGGTCGGTCTTCGTGTCGATGACGGAGACGCTGTCGTCGTTCGAGTTGACGACGTAGAGCTTCGAGAACTTCTCATCAAAAATCATCGCCGTCGGGTGCCTCCCCACGGGCACGTAGGAGACGCGGCGTTCGCCGTACGCGAAATCGACGACGGCGACCGAGGCGTCGTTCCAGCAAGACACGTACGCCTTCGCGACCGAGCCCGGGGGCAGCGCGACGTAGGGGCCGCCGCGGACGCGCTGCGGCGGGACGGGCAGCACGGCGACGGCGTAAGGGTAGACGAGGGAGCCCATGCCTTCGGCGGGCGCCGGGCTCGTCGTTGGCGCGACTCCCTGCCGGGCGTTCTGCCCCGCGAGGTCGATGCGTTCGAGCCTCCGCTGGCCGTTTAAGTCGTGGACGATGCCGAGGCTGTCGCCGAGGTTGTCGGCGACGTAGAGCGCCTCGCCGTCGGGCGAGAGCGCGAGCCCCGTCGGGTAGACGGCCGCCTGCCCGTCGTTGTAGCGCGGGTCGGCGGGGCGCGCGGTGAGGCCGCTGACATCAATGAAGGGCGCCGTGACCTTCGTGTCGGGGCCGTCCGAGCGTGGGCTGATCGGCTGCGCCGAGTTCGGGTCGAAGTCGAAGGCCCAGACCTTATTCTCGAACCCGCCCGAGACCAGGAGCCTGTAGGAGCCCGCGCGGTCGGGCTTCTGCGAGAAGACGGCGCCGACGTTCGCGCTCTGCGGCTTCGGGAAGTAAACGTTCTGCGTGACGGCCGGCGGGCGCGCGTTGAGGTCGATGACGGCGAGCGACTGCTGCGCCTTGTTCGACGCGGCGTCGAACTGCACGCCGTAGCCGCTGCCGACGACGGCGAGGAAGCGACCGCGCCCGCCCGGCCCCGCGCGGTCGGGGCTGCGCACGATGTTGACGGGCAGGGGGACGACCGCCGGCCGCCCCGTCGTCAGGTCTTTGACGAGCGAGCCCGCGGGCGTAATCGCACGGCCTTCCGAGGCGGGCCGGTTCCCGACGGTGATGTCGGCGGAAGAGTTGACGAGCCCGAGCGCCGCGGCCGCCAACAGAACAAAGGCGGCGAGCACGAGGGCGCGCGCGGAAGGCGCGGGCGGGCGAAAGCGACGACGGTTCATCTCTCTCCTGAGAACTTCCCTTCAGCGCCGCAGCCCCTTCGCGATCTGCGCGTTGCCTTCGATGATGCGTTTGGTCGTCGCGTCGTCGGCGTCCATCGACCAGTTGCCGGCCTCGAACGTGCCGCCGAGGATGACGCCGTCCGCGCGCGGGAACATGTAGAGCGAGTTGGCGAGGTAGCCGTAGTCCAGCTCGGGCTGCGGCAGGAGCACCTCGATCTGGCCGCGCATCGAAGCCATCCCCTGGTCGCCGAAGAGTGCGCGCGTGCCGAGGCCCGTGCAGTTGAAGACGACGCGCTCGGGGAGCTGCGCCACCTCCTCGCGCGTCTTCAACTCCCTCACGACGAGTTTGCCGCCCGCCGTGTAGAAGTCGCGCAGGAGCGCGCGCAGGTAGATTTGCGGCTCGATCATCATCGAGCCGAAACGTCTGGCGTAAGGGAAGCCGAAGAGCGGGCGCGCGTCCGCGTAGAAACGCGTCTCGGGGTAGAGTTCGGGGCCGCCCGGCAGCTCGCGGCCGACGGGCTCCGGGCTGAGCGTGTAGGTCTCGATCCAGCGGACGCCGTACTCGGGGCCGACGTAGGACTGGAACTCGCGGTGCGCGAGGCGGCAGGCGAGCCCGTAGCGTTCGAGGAAGGTGGCGGAGACCTTCTGCGGGTCGTAGACGTGCGTCGGGTACCAGAGCGCCCCCGCGACGTTCGAGGTCGTCTCGGGCGGCAGCTCGCGCGTGTAGATGGTGACGGCCTTGCCGCGCCGTTGCAACACGCGCGCCGTCGAGAGCCCGACGACGCCGCAGCCGATGACGGCCACGTTCTTGTCTTCGAGGTTGCGCGCCTGCTCCGCCGCCATCTGCGCCACGCCCCACGAGAGCGACACCCCGCCCCCGCCGTGGCCGTAGTTGTGGACGACGACCTTCTCGCCCAGGCGCTCGTTCGTCAGCACGAACCCCTCGGGGCGGTAGGGACGGAGCCCGACGACCGTGCGGATGCGTCGGTCGCCCGAGACCTTGAGCGGCGGGAGGCGGCGCGGCGGCTCTTCCTGCGCGGCGAGTGCGGCCGGGCCTTGGGCCAGCGCCGCGTAAGTGCCGGCCGCGAGCGCGGAGGCGAGAAAGCTCCGGCGGTCAGTCGGTGGTCTGTTCATTTGCTCCGGAGTTTATAGAAAGCGCGCGCGGTTGCGAAGATTTTTTTTCGCCCGCGACCGGGGACCGGCGGGATAAGAACAAATGCGCCCATTTGGGCGTCTTTACTGGCGGCTTGTAGTCCGTATACTTGGTGTTAGGCGCTATTCGCTAAGCATACGGGAGCCGAAGACTGGGCAGGTGGGGTTAATATCATAACGGTAGTTAATTTCGCAGGAGGGGGTAAACGCATATGGAGGAGCAGGGTATCGTGAAGTGGTATAACGACGCGAAGGGCTACGGGTTCATCGTGCGCGAGAGGGGCGCCGACGTTTTCGTCCACCACGCGGCGATCATCGCGGAGGGTTTCAAGACTCTATCCGAAGGCGACCGCGTCAGCTTCGAGGTGGTCGAAGGGCCGAAGGGGCTACAAGCGAAGAACGTGGTCAAAATCTCCTGAGGCGGCCGCGCCTGACAACGGCATGCACCCGACCCGCGCCACGCCGAGGAGGAGGAAGAAGAGCCCCGGCCCCGCCCGCGAGGAAGATTATCTCGTCGCGCGCGTAGCGGCGCTCGACCGCGCGCGCCGCCAGCGCCCCGAGCGTCGAGTCGTCCAACTCGCCGAAGAGCGCCGTCCGCCTCAGCGCCGCAATCTTGTCCGTCGTCATCGCGCTTATCTTCACGCCCGCCGCGCGAGAATTCAAGAGATTCACGCCACTGCTGCCGACTAAACGAGTCTTTTCGACAAAAATGCGTGTGCGCGCGTGAAGAGGAGAAGGATTTTCCTCTTCGCGCGCGCGTTTTTTTGTCTGTTATGGCGATTTCGGCTTTATTTGCCGGATATCGGCGAAGTTTTCTACGATGTCTCGAAGATTCGTACGATATCTCGGATAATCTACAGAATCTCGTATAAATTCTCAGATGTGGCTCCCCGCGTATACGATTTCGGTAAGCGAATGTGAAATATGGCTCTGTTTTTCCAAATTCTCGGATAAATTCCCAAATATGGCTATACGCGTATCCCATTTCGGTAATGAAATGCCAGATTCGGCTCTTTTTTGCGAGATTCCGCCGTTTGCACGTGGGATTGCGTAATTTTCGCGGGATTTCGCCTCGCGCGCGCCTGATTTCGGAAAAATTGCTCTGATTTGCCCTTCGCGTATAGGATTTCGCTAATGTTAATCGACACAGGAATAATTCAGGGATGGACAGGATGTTTAGGATTAAGAGTCAATTCTCTAATCCTAAACATCCTGTCCATCCCTGAATTATTCCTGAGCCTTTAAAGCTCCTCGAACTCGGTCGCGCGCGCGACGATCTTCTCCTGACGGAAGCGGCGTTCTAAACCCTCGCGATACTCGCGCCACCACGCGCGGTCTAAACCTTCGGACATCACCTCGAAGACGACGACGCGGTCGCGACTCTCGCCGCCGCCCTCGCGCCAGACGCCCTCGCCCGGCGAGCGCCGGAACGTAGTCACGCCCCCGAAGCGCGCCGCCAGCTCCTCGCTCACGCGGTCGAAATCCTCCGCGCCGAAGCGCCGCCCCTCGTTGTCGTAGAGCGGCAGAAGTATCTCGACGAGAAACATGGGAAGGAAGTAGGCAGTAGGCAGATGGCAGTAGGCAGTGGTTGAGGGTCAAGAGCCTTGACCGTTATTTCGTAACTTCTTCAACTGCCTACTGCCATCTGCCTACTGCCTACTGTTTATCTCCTCGGCCGGACGGTGATGTAGGTCGAGCCCTCGTTGCCGCGCGTGACGAGAAGGAGGACGGGGCGGTCGCCCGCGGCATCGACGGCCGCGCGGAGGTCTTCGGGCGATTTGACGGGCTCGCGGTTCGCCTGCTCAATCAAATCTCCCTGGCGGAGTCCCGCGTCGGCCGCGGGGCCGTTGGGGTCAACCTCCGTGACGACGAGCCCCTGCCTGTCCGCGGGCAGGCGCAGGCGCGAAGCGAGGTCAGGCGTGACAGGCGCCACCGTGATTCCGAGCTTGCCGCCGCCCTCCTCGCCCTGTTCGCCTTCGCCGCCGCCGCCCTCCTCTTCGCCGCGCGCGCCGTTAGAGTTGGCCGACAGCTCGCCGACCGTGACCTTCACGTCCTGCTCGCGCCCGTCGCGCAGAATCTTGAGCGTCACGTCGGCGCCCGGCTGCGTCGCAGCGACGAGGTTGCGCAGCTCGTTGGCCTCGTTGACGTTCGCGCCGTTGAAGCCCACGATCACGTCGCCCTGCTTCAATCCGGCCTTGTCCGCCGCGCTCCCCTTCTGCACCGAGCCGACGATGACGCCCCGCACGTCCTTGAGCCCGAGGCTCTGCGCGATCTCCTCGGTCACGGCCTGCACGACGACGCCGAGCTGCCCGCGCCGGACGCGCCCCTTGTTGATGAGCTGCTCGGTGACGGTGCGCGTCATGTTCGAGGGGATGGCGAAGCCGATGCCGATGTTGCCGCCCGAGGGGCTGAGGATTTGCGAGTTGATGCCGACCAGCTCGCCCGAGGTGTTGACGAGCGCGCCGCCCGAGTTGCCCTGGTTAATCGGCGCGTCGGTCTGTAGAAAGTCTTCGAAGCTCCCGTCGGACAGACCCGTGTAGCGCCCCTTGGCGGAGATGATGCCCGAGGTCACGGTCTGGCCGACGCCCAGAGGGTTGCCGACGGCGAGCACCACGTCGCCGACGCGAACCTTGTCGGAATCGCCGAGCGTGAGCACGGGCAGGTCTTTCGCCTCGACCTTGAGCACGGCGAGGTCGGAGGGCTGGTCTGTGCCGACGAGTTTCGCGGAGAAGCTGCGGCGGTCGGTGAACTCGACCGTGATCTGCTCGGCGCCGTCCACGACGTGGTGGTTGGTGACGATGTACCCGTCGGGGCTGATGATGACGCCGGAGCCGAGCGCGCGCTGGCGCTGCACCTGCGGCTGCTCCTGCTGCGGCTGGCGCCCGCCGAAGAAGTCGCGCAAGGAAGGGTCGTCGAGGAACGGGTGCTGGCGCGGCATGCGCGAGACCTTCTCGGCGCGGATGGTGACGACCGCCGGCGCGACGCGCGCGACCACGTCGGCGTAAGAGTTGTGCTCGACGTTAGGCGCCGCGGACGGCGGCAGCGTGAAGTTCCCCTGCCGCTCCGACGGCTGCCCCTGCTCCGGCTGCGCCGCCCTCCGGCACCCCCCGAGCGCGAAGGCGAAGGCGAGAAAGATGACGAACGCGCTGAATGCTCTCCTCATAATAATCGTGCCTCTCTAAAAAATTACCCGGCGCCGCGCGGGGGCGGCCGCGCGCGCACATTCTACGAACGTCTGGGCGAACGAGTTTCTTCCGCCCTTATTTAACAACTACTCCGCCGCCGACGCAAAACCCGCGCGGAACCGCGGACGCCCGCCGGGTGTCTTAACGTACGGATGCAGACGGGGAGAACTTTGACGAAATTTGCCTTCGCGCTCGCGGCGTTCCTGTTCTTAAGCTCCGCCTGCTCGGTCGCGCCGCGCGCGGTGGCGACTAAGACGGCCGCGCCCGCGGCCAACGTCTCGACGGCCGCGGCGGCGCCGCCCGAGCCCTTAGACTTCGACGGGTACATGCGCGCCGAGTACGCGCCGGCCGACGGCTTCGACTTCCCCTTCGGCGACGGCGAGGGCGGCGGCTCCTACACGGACGCGGCGACGGGAAAGCGTTACGCGGGCTGGTACGTGGCGACGCATTTCGCCGAACAGTACAGCCTCGGGCTCCACACGGGCGAGGATTGGAACGGCGCGGGCGGCGGGAACACAGACCTCGGCCAGCCCGTCTACACGGTCGCCAACGGCCGCGTGGTTTTCGCGCGTGACTGCGGGCGCCTGTGGGGAAACGTCGTCGTCGTCGAACACCTCTTCTACGAGAACCACGAGCGGCGCGTGATACGCTCGCTCTACGCGCACCTGCACGAGATTAAGGTGCGTGAGGGCGAAGAGGTGCGGCGCCGCCAGGTTGTGGCGACCGTCGGGCAAGACCCCGAGAAACTCTTCGACGCGCACCTGCACGTCGAGCTGCGGCGCGACCTGACGCTCGCGCCGACCTACTGGCCCTCTTCGGACGGCAAGGACGCCGCGTGGCTGCGCGAACATTATGAAGAGCCCTCGGCCTTCATCAAGTCGCACCGAAAGCTCTACGTCCCACAAAAAGAGGGCACGCTCGTCCTCGTTGACCAGGGGCGTTACAGGGCGCGGCTCTACGCGGGCGGGCGCGTGGCGGGCGCGTACAACATCAGTCTGGGTCAGGGCTCGGGCGAGAAGCAGGTCGAGGGCGACAACCGGACGCCGAAGGGCATGTACTTCGTCGTGCAGAAGCACCGCGGCGATTTTCCCGGCGACTACGGCGCCTACTACGGCGGCCACTGGATAGAGATCAACTACCCGAACAAGTTCGACGCCGCCCGCGGCCGCGCCGCAGGCTTGATAAATCAAAAGCAAGAATCATCCATCGCCGCCGCCTGGGAGCGGCGCGCGCCCACACTTGAGACGACGCGCCTCGGCGGCGGCATCGGCTTCCACGGCTGGGCGCGCGAATGGCAAGACTCCGGCCCCCGCCACCTCTCCTGGGGCTGCGTCGTCCTCCACCTCTCCGACATCTCCGACTTTTACGAACAGGTGCCCGAAGGCTCGATGGTCGTCATCTTTTAGCCGCGCGAGTCCCGCCCCGTGAGGAGGAAAGCCCGCTCTTTGGTATAGTGGCGGGGAACCTTTCCAGGACACAGAAGGATGGCGGGCATTCGGCGATTGAGGGCGCGGCTGCGCTTGTGGCGGCCGGGGTGGCGGCGGGCCAACATGACGGCCCTGCGTCTCTTCCTGCGCGTCCTCCCCTCGGAGCGCCGGCGCGTCTTCGCTTTGACGATTGTGGCCGGCGTGCTGTGCGGGCTGGCGGCCGTCGGCTTCCACCTCGCCATCCGCGCGACCGAGAGCCGTCTCATAGACCGAGCCGCGCACGCCGGGGGCCGCTCGTGGGTCTGGTGGACGATTCTGACGCCCATGCTCGGCGGCCTTTTGAGCGGCGTGCTCTTGCAGTACGTCGTCCCGGAGGCGCGCGGCAGCGGCATCCCGCAGGTGAAAGTCGCCTACGCCGTCAAAGGCGGCAGGCTCGCCTTCCTCCACGCGAGCGTCGGCAAGTTCGTCGTCGGCACGCTGCAAATCGGGACGGGTGCTTCGCTCGGGCGCGAAGGCCCGACGGTGCAAATCTGCGCGGGCATCGCGAGCCTCCTGGGCCGCGTCGCCGCGCTCTCGAAGGAGAACCTGCGGCGGCTGCTGCCGGTCGGCGCCGCGGCCGGGGTGGCGGCGGCCTTCAACGCGCCCATCGCCGCCGTGACCTTCACGGTCGAGGAGGTCGTGGGCGACCTCGACCAGACGGTGCTCTCCGGCGTCATCATCGCCGCCGCCCTCGCCGCGGCCATCGAGCGGGGCGTGCTCGGCGAGCACCCGGTCTTCGACGTGCCGCCGGGCTACGGCCTGCAACACACCTCTTCGCTGCTCTTCTACGCGCTGCTCGGGGTGGCCGGGGCCTTCGTCTCGCTCCTCTTCACCGAGTTGCTCCTCGCGGTGCGCGGCCGGTTCCAACGCCTCAAGGCTATTCCGCCGTGGGCGCGCCCCGCCATCGGGAGCACGCTCACCGGCGCGCTCGCGGTGGTCGGGCTCTGGCTGTTCCAGACCGGCGGCATCACGGGCGGGGGCTACGACACGCTGGCCGGCGCGCTGACCGGCCGGCTCGCGTTCGGGGTGCTGCTCGCCCTCTGCGCGCTGAAGCTGGCGGCGACGGTCTTCTCGTACGGGTCGGGCGGCGCGGGCGGACTCTTCGCCCCCTCGCTCTTCATCGGCGGGATGCTCGGCGGGGCGGTCGGCTTTCTCGACCAGCTCACGCTCCACCACGCGGGCAACGAGGTCGGGGCCTTCGCGCTCGTCGGGATGGGCGCGGTCTTCGCCGGCAGCATCCGCGCGCCGATCACGTCGGTGCTCATCATCTTCGAGATGACCGGCAGCTACGGCCTCATCCTGCCGCTGATGATCGCCAACATGACGGCCTACGCGCTCGCGCGTCGCTTCAGGCCCACGCCCATCTACGATGCGCTGCTCGAACAGGACGGCGTACACCTGCCCCACCGCCGCGGGGCGGTCACGCACGCCCTTGAGCAACTGCGCGTGGCGGAGGCCATGACCGCGGAGCCCACGGCCCTCGCCGCCGAGCTGACCGCCGCCGAGGCGCTCCGACGCGTCGCCGTCTACGACTTCTCGACGTACCCCGTGGTCGAAGACGGGGGACGCTTCGCGGGCATGGTGAGCGAGGCGCGGCTCCGGCGCACGGTGGCGGAGGGCAACGGCCGGCAGACGGTTCGGCAGATTGCCGAGCCGGGCGATTACGTCTTCCCCGACCGGCCGCTGCTGCGCGCGGTCGTGCGCATGGATCGTTCCGGGGCGCGCCAACTGGCCGTGGTCGAGCGGGGCGTCGGGAAGGTTCTGATCGGCCTCCTCACGCTGGGCGACATCGTGAGCGCACAGGCCCGCGCCGCCCTCGCCGTCGGCGAAACCGACCGGACGATGGTTCCCGAACTCGGCGACCTGGAAGACTCGTCCCGCTGACTGCCTCGCCCTTGCCTATTTTCGGAATAGCATTAGAATGAGGGCATATCTCGCGAACCGGTTGGCCGAAGTCTTGGCCGTCTTAGTGGGCACACCAGGAGAGACTCTATGCCGCGAACCCGCACCGCCGGCCTTCTCTGCGTAACCCTTTTCGCGGCGTTCGGGGCGTGGCGTTTCTGTCGGGCGCGCGCGTCGAGGCCCGGCGCGTCGCCGACAAGCGCGCCGAAGGGCTCGCGGCGTGGGAGCAGGTCTACACGGTGCTCACGCACCCGCGCTGCATCAACTGCCACACGGCGACGAACTACCCGCAGCAGGGCGACGAGCGCCGCCGCCACTTCGCCAACGTCGTGCGCGGCCCCGACGGCCGAGGCGTGCCCGCCCTCAACTGCGCGGGCTGCCACCAGAAGGCGAACGCCGACAGCACGGGCGTCCCCGGCGGGCCGGACTGGCACCTCGCGCCGCTCTCGATGAGGTGGCAGGACGAGAACGACCGGCCGCTCCCGAGCGCCGCAGTTTGCCAACAGGTCACAGACCCCAAGCGCAACGGCCAGATGAGCGCGCAGGCATTGCTCAAGCACAACGCGGAGGCCGAGCTGGTGCTCTGGGCCTGGGAGCCCGGGCGCCGCCCCGACGGCAGCGAGCGCGCGACGCCGCCCCTCACGCACGCGGAGTTCGTCGCGGCGACCCGCCGCTGGGTCGAGGCCGGCACGCCCTGCCCTTCCGTGAAGTAAGGAGAACGTTCGATGGCGAAGTACCAGCTCAACGTCAACGGCGAGCGCCGGGAGGTCTCGGTCGATCCTTCGACGCCGCTGCTCTGGGTCTTGCGCGAAGATTTGAAGATGACGGGGACGAAGTTCGGCTGCGGCGTCAGCGCGTGCGGCGCGTGCACCGTCCACGTCGCGGGCGTGGCGACGCGCTCGTGCGTGCTCCCCGTCGCGCTCCTCGGCGAGCGACCCGTCGTGACGATAGAGGCGATGGCAAACGACCCCGTCGGCCGCGCCGTGCAGGACGCGTGGGTCGAGCGCGACGTGGTGCAGTGCGGCTACTGCCAGAGCGGGCAGATCATGTCCGCGGTCGCGCTGCTCAAGCAGACGCCGAAGCCTTCGGACGTGAACATCGACGAGTCACTCGGGGGCAACCTCTGCCGCTGCGCGACCTACGTCCGCATCCGCGAGGCCGTCCACCTCGCCGCGCAGAAGCTCAAGTGAGAGGGGGCGGACGTTTGATGACAAACTCGAAGACGAAAGTCGAAGGCTTATCAAGCACGAGCCGCCGCGGCTTCCTGCGCGCCACCGCGACCGCCGCGGGCGGGCTGCTCGTCTCGCTCTATCTCAATAAGCACACGACCGCGCAGGAGGGCGTCAAGCCGAGTCAGTTGCCGCCGCCGCCGAAGAAGGACTTTCCGCCCGACGCCTTCGTCCGCGTCACGCCGGACAACAAGGTCGTGATTCAGGTCAACCGCCTTGAGTTCGGCCAAGGCGTCCACACGGCGCTGCCTTTGATTCTGGCCGACGAGCTGGACGCGGACTGGTCGCAGGTCGTCGCCGAACTCGCGCCCGCGGCCGACGTGTACAAAGACCCGCTCTTCGGCATCCAGATGGTCGGCGGCTCCGGCTCCATCGCGCACTCGTTCCAGCAGTACCGCGAGCTGGGCGCGAAGACGCGCGCGATGCTCGTCGCCGCCGCCGCCGCGCGCTGGAACGTCGCGCCCGACAAGTGCCGCACAGAGGCGTCCGTCGTCCGCGGCCCTGCGGGTCAGTCCTTGAAGTACGGCGAGCTGGCCGCGGAGGCCGCGCGCCAGCCCGTGCCCGCGACGGTGAGACTGAAAGAACCTTCCGAGTTCAAGCTCATCGGCAAGCAGGTCAAACGGCTCGACAGCCGCGCGAAGTGCGACGGGTCTCTCAAGTTCGGCCTCGACCTCGACCTGCCCGGGATGCTCGTGGCCGTCGTCGCCCGCCCGCCCGTCTTCGGCGCGAAGGTCAAGAGCTTCGACGACGGCGAGGCGCGCAAGGTCGAGGGCGTGCGCGAGGTCTTCGAGATTCCAGTCACGCGCGGCGGCACCGGCGTCGCGGTCGTCGCCGACAAGTACTGGACGGCGAAGCGCGCCCGCGACCTTCTCAGAATCGAATGGGACGAGACGAGCGTCGCGCGCGAAGACAGCACGAAACTCTTCGAGCAGTACAGGCAGCTCGCGCGCACCGCGGGACTCTCGGCGGCCGCGCGCGGCGACGCCAAGGCCATCGAGCGCGTCGCCCCGGCCGACCTCTTCGTCGCCGAGTACGAGTTTCCCTACCTCTCGCACTCGCCGATGGAGCCGCTCAACACGACCGTCCGCTTCGACGGCGACGCCGCGGAGGTCTGGGCCGGCTCGCAGTTCCAGACCTTCGACCACGCGGCCGTCGCAGAGGTTCTAAGTCTGAAGCCCGAGCGCGTCACCTTCCACACGGAGATGGCCGGCGGCGGCTTCGGCCGGCGCGCCGTGCCCGACTCGCACGTGCAGCGCGAGGCCGCGTCGATTGCGAAGAGATTTAAAGGGACGCCGGTCAAGCTCGTCTGGTCGCGCGAGGACGACGTGCGCGGTGGCTATTACCGGCCGATGCACGTCCACCGCGTCGAGATCGGCGTCGGCCCCGACGGCCTGCCGAACGCGTGGCGCCACGTCGTCGTCGGCCAGTCGATTCTGGCCGACACGCCCTTCGCCATGATGATGAAGGACGGCGTTGACTCTTCGACCGTCGAGGGCGTCAACGACACACACTACTGGGTGCCGAACTTCGCAGTCTCCGTCCACCACCCGAAGGTGAACGTGCCCGTGCTCTGGTGGCGCTCGGTCGGCCACACGCACTCGGCCTTCGTGATGGAGACTTTAATCGAAGAGCTGGCGATGCGGGCGAAGGTTGACCCGCTTGCCTACCGCCGCAGGCTCATCAAGCCCGAGCCCGAGGCGAAGAAGCTTCTGGCCGCGCTCGATTTGATGGACGAGAAGAGCGCCGCGTGGCGCAACAGTCTGCCGAAGGGGCACGCGGTCGGCTTCGCCTGCCACGAGTCTTTCGGGACGGGCGTCGCGTGCGCGGCCGAGGTCTCTATCAGAAATAACCGGCCGTGGATTCACCGCGTGACCGTCGCGGTCAACTGCGGGCTGGCCGTCAACCCCCTGACCGTCGAGAGCCAGTTCCAGGCGGGCGTCTCGTTCGGCCTCTCGCAACTGATGGCCGGCGGCCGGGTAACCCTGAAGGACGGCCGCGTCGAGCAGCGCAACTTCGACCGCTACGTCCCGCCCTACATGCCCGACGCGCCCGTCACGGTGGACGTGCACATCGTCCCGAGCGCCGAAGCGCCCACGGGCTGCGGCGAGCCGCCCGTCCCCGTCCTCTCGCCCGCGGTCGTCAACGCGCTCTCGAAGCTCACGGGCAAGCGCTACCGCACGCTGCCGCTCGTCGAGGTCTGATTTAACTGTCGGAAGAGGCGCGACCGAAAGGGCTAGACATCCTTCTCCATCGTAAAGAGCGGCGTCCCGAACAGCTCGTGAGGGCCTTCGTCGCTCCGCCTGAACCCCGCCCGCTCGTAGAGTTGAATCGCGCGCGAGAGGAACGGCGTGGTGCTCAGCCACAGCCGCCTGTGTTCGTGCGCCGAAGCGAGCTCTTCCACCTGACTTAATAAAGCCTCGCCTAATCTCCGCCCCCTCGCCGCCGGCAGCACGGCCATGCCGCGGACGTACAGCGACTCTCCGCGCGCGACGACCGACACGGTGCCGACAATCACGCCGCCGAGCACGGCGACCCAGACCGGCCCTTCGTCCATCCGACTCCGTATCTGCTCGGCCGCGGGCGTGGTCGCCGCGAACGCCGCGGCGGTGTAGGACGCACGGTATTCGACGAACGCCTCACGCAGCACCGCCTCAATAGCCGAAGCATCGTCCGGCGCGGCTTCTCGGATTTGAATGTCGGGCTGCTCGTCCGTCATGTCCCACAGAGAGAACGAGGGTCGGAAGTAAAAACGAGGGAGATGCCGATCACTGGACGTAGAAGGCGGTCTGCTGTGTGGCGGTCTTATTCGCGGCGCGGTCTTCGGCCGTCACACGTAGCGTGTAGCGGCCGGGCTGTAGCTCGCCCAGCTTTATCTCCGCCGTGAAGGGGACGCGCGCCGGGTCGGTCTGCGCGTCCGCCGCGACCTTCTGGAAGGGCGTGGCGACGACCTCGCGGCCTTCGCGGAAGACCTGCACGCGCGACGAGAGGTTCGCGGGGGCGCCGGCGTTGTAGACGAAGGTCATGAACCTCAAACGCGAGCCGCGCGCGAACCTCTTGTCCACGCTCCACTGGATGCGCCCGCCCGCCGCGCCCTTGTCTCCCACGCCTTCGAGCCCGACGATCAGGCTGCTCAAAGAGAGCTGCCGAGTCGAGAGGTCGGGGATGACGACCCATTGGGCGGCGCTCCCCATGATGCCGCTCCGCTCGTCGCGCGCCGCCACGCGCACCTGGTAGATGCCCGGCTTCAAGGGCGAGGGCTGGTTGTAGATGACGTCCGAGGCGTTACGCGCGCCGCCCTCCGCCGAAGGCGGGTTGACCTTGAGCCCCGTCCTGAAGCTCGCCGCCGGCTTGCCCTGGTCGTCGAGCACCACGCCCTCAATCGTCAACTGCGCGGGCTCTCTGTCCTGCGCGCCGTAGGAGAGGACTTCCGTGAACGCCTGCACGGAGGTCGTCAGCACCATCCCGCTCGAAGGCACGTCGAGGTAGATGAGGGAGAGTTGGAGCGGAATCGACTGCCTCGGGTAGAACTCCGCGAGCGCGTGGCCCAAAGGGTCGCCCGGCTTCTTCTCGACCTTCGCCGCGCCCTTCTCTTCCCCGCTCGCGCCCGCGGCGGCGGGCGGCGGCGCGACGACGACGAAGCCGCGCGCCGAGCGCACGGTCAGGTCGGGGCGGCCGGCGACGCTCACCTCTATCTTCCGGAGCTTCTCGTTCTGCCCCTCGCCCGCCTCCGGGCGCCAGGCGAGCAGGTAGTAGCGCGAGGTCTCTTCGAGCGCGGCGTCGATGAACTGGCCGAAGGTGTTCTGGTTCCGCAGCGCGCGCCCGCCCGTGTCTTCGGCGAGCGCGTTCAGGGCGTCCTGCGACGCGACGACCTCGCGGAGGTTGGAGCTTTCGAGCCTGCCGTTGGGATCCATCGCCGTGTTGCCCGTCGCGTCGAGCGCGCCCGAGACGAGGCCGCGCGCGTCGATGGTGTAGATGACGACGCCCGCGCGCCGCGCCTCGTCCGTGATGCGCCCGAGGCGCTCGCGCCCGACGGGGCCGCGCGGCCCCGTGTCGGCCAAAAAGCCGTCCGAGACGAAGAAGGCCAGCTTGCTGCCCGGCATCTTCTCCGCATAGTGCAAAAGGGTTTCGAGCGAGTAGTAGGTGCTGGCCGTGACCTCGCCGGCCTGCATGAGCAACTGCCGCGCGCGGTTCTGCACCTGCACCTCGCAGTGGCGGCGCGAGGACGCGCGATCCTGCCGGGTCGGCGCCGCCCCGCCCCACTTCATGCAGTCCTCCACGTAGAAGTCGAAGACGCGCTCGTCGTCCTTGCGCTCGATGGCGAGCGCCATGTACTCGGTCATCGTGCCGCCGGGGTTGCGGCCGTAGTCCGTCACTTCGTACGGGACGTGGCCGACGCGCGCGACGGCCGCGCGCAGCACGTCCTTGTTGTCGGTGAACTGCTGAAGGAAGCCGATGCGCCCGCTGGCCGAGGCGACGGCGACGAGGTCGCCCTCGCCCATCTCTTTGTCGATGAAGTCGAGCAGCATCCTGCGCGCGCGCGCGACGCTGTCGAGCGACAGGTGGCGGTCGTCGAGGAAGAAGACGATGGTGCGCTGGCGGGACGAGGGCGCTGACGCGTCGGCTTTGGGCGGGGCCGTCTCGCCCGCCGCGGCAGCGCGCGCCGAGCGGTCTCGCGGGCTCCCGGCCAAGATGTTCTCGAAGAAGGTGATGGGGACGGGGCGCCCGTCCACGCGCAGCTCGAAGTCCTCCTTCTTCAGCCCGTCCACGAACCGCCCCTGCTTGTCGAAGACGCTCACGCCCGTCTGCACCAGCTCCGCCTTGACCCGCACGACCTCCTCGTCCGCCTGCGTCTTGCCCGCCTCCTGCCGCCCCGACGCGGCCGGGGCGAAGGCGCAAAGCGTCAGCGTCAACGCAAAAAGGATTGTGCCGGTTTTTTCCATCGGGTGCGTGCCTCAGCGCCTCCGCCCGGCCTTCCAGTCTTCGGCGAGGATGGCCCAGCGCTCGTGGTCGCGCCAGCGGCCGCCGAGCTTCAGGTAGCGCCGCGAGAAGCCCTCTTTGACGAAGCCCGCCCGCCGCGCCAGCGCGATGGACGCGACGTTGCCCGGCTGGATGTTCGCCTCGACGCGGTGCAGCTTCAAACTCTCGAACGCGTGTCGGAGCAGCAGCCGCATGGCCTGGGTCATGTAGCCGCGGCCGGCGTAGGGCTCGCCGACATAATAACCGAGGTAGGCGCTCTGCAAGTTGCCCCGCGCGATCTGCGACAGGTTCATCACCCCGACGATGCGCCCGTCCTCCGCGCGGCAGACGAAGAAGTTGGCGCGGTCTTCACGGCCGCAGCGCTTGAGGTACTCTTCGAATTGCACGGGCTCGACGGGCGGCGAGACCAGGCCGCGGTGCAGCCGCCGGCTCGCGCGGTTGAGCGCGATAAACTCCTCGCGGTCGCGCGCGGCCGGCGCGCGGAGGAAGACCTTCTCGGCGGCTTCGGGGCGCATCGGCGTCTACTTCTTCAGGCTCGTCTGTAAGTGCCGGACGGCCGCTTCGAGCACCTCGTCGCGGCCGTCGATGATTCCGGCAATCGTCGGCGCGACTTTAACGTGCGGCTGGATGCCGACCCTTTGCAGTTGGCGGCCGTCGGCGTGGCGCACGTTGTGGCCGGTGAAGCTGACGTTGAGGTTGCCGGGCAGCACCATGAAGGTCACGTCGCCGTTGGCGCCGGTGGTCGGCGTCCCGACGAAGGTCACGTCGGTCGCCGCCTCGAAGAACATGCAGGTGTGCTCGGCCTGGCTGATGGCGTCCTCGTTGATGAGCACGACGACCTTGCCGCGGTACACGTCGCCCCGCCGCTCGGGCAGGCGCTGGGCGAAGGTGTAGCTCGGGCTCTCCGTCTCAAGGTCGCTCAGGGAGGCGCCTTCGAGGAGCGGGCGCGAGAAGAGCGCGGCCACGGGCATCCGCTTCTCGGTCAGGCGCGGGGCGATGGGCCAGGCGGTACCGTTGGGGTAGCCGCGCATGTCGAAGACGACGGCCGGCGTGTCCTTGATCGTCTCGAACATCTTGTCCACCTCGCCCGCCTGCAAGCGCGCGAGATCGACGTAGCCGTAGCCGCTCGGCAGGACTTGCACGACCGGCGTCGAGCGCTGCATGACGGTGAACAGCTTCGCCTGGTCGGCCCGGCCGATGGAGCGCGGCAACTCTACGTCGCGTTCCGTGCCGTCCGCGCCGCGGACGCGCAGGCGGGCGGGCGTCTCCTTCTGCCCGCGCAGCAGGTTCAGGTGGACGACCCTCATCAAAGCCTGCGGCGTGGACGCGGCCGTGTAGCGCGCGAGGAACTCAATGCGCTTGGCGACCGGCTCGCCGTCAACTGTCAAGACCACGTCGCCGACCTTGACCGGCAGCTTGTCGTCGAGCACGTTCGTGACGACCGTCTGACCTTCGACGTAGCGCACGACGACCGGCGGCTGGTACGTCCCCAGACGCTCGGCCGAGGCGTTCGCGTTCTGCACGCTGCCGTGCGAGTCGTGCATCTCCGTGACCAGTTCGCGGACGGTCAACTGGTAGTCGGCCGCATCCCTGTCCGCCTCGAACTTCGGGATGTAGCGCGGGAGCACCGTCGCCCAGGTGTCTTCGATGAGGTGCTTGTAAGGGTAGAAGTAGTTGATGACGTTCCAGTAGCGGAAGAGCGCCAGCAGGCGGTACTCGGCCGTGGGGAACTCCATCTCGGGGTACGTCTGCTCCTTCTGGCCGACGAGCGGCGCAGGCGTCGCGCTGGTCTTGCGGCCGACTTGAGAGACTTTGCCCTCCTGCGCGGCGCGCAGGGCCTCGCGCATGGCCGCGTCTTCGCCCGCCCCTTTCGGCACGACCGCGTCGGCGGCGAAGCCGATTGAGCCGTCCGGGTTGACCGACTCGCTCGTCCTCAGACGCGCCTTCACGCCGCCCGGCAACTCCAGCGTGAAACTCCCGCCGCCCGCCTCCGGCGCGCGCTCGCCGTCCTGCACGACGTAGGCGCGGCCCGCGTACTGCAAGCCGCCCAACGTCTCGGCCGCGGGCGGCGTGTGCTCGTTGACGACGAAGACTATCGGCGGCGACTTCGACGTGCTCCGCGCGCCGAGGAGGGTCTGGGGCGTGGCGTCGGCGAAGGCCGAGTAGTAGAAGGAGGCGCCGCCCGCCTGCGTGGCGTAGCCGTTGTGCAGGCGGAAGCGGCTGTGGCCGAGCGTGACGTTCGAGTCGAGCAGTTGCGACAGAACCTGGCGCATCAGGTCGGCGAAGAAGTAGGCGGCGAAGGCGTCGGGCGGCCCCGCGGCGCGCGCGTCGATGACGACCGCTTTGGCGGACGGCGCCGCCTCGCCGAACTTGCCGAGCAGGACGCGGAAGGCCGCGTTGTCGCGCGCGCCCGTCGCGGCGAGCCGCGTCGCGTCGATGAAGAGGACGCCGTTCTCCGTCCGCACGGGCTCGACCGCAGGCGCTTGAGTGGGCGGAGTGTTTTTGGCCTCGACTTCAATCTCCGCGCGCGTGCTCGGGTCGCCGAGCGCCGCGAGCATCTGGTTCAAGGCCGCGCTGTACTCCTCCGGCGTCCCGGCGGCGTTGACTTTCGGAATCGCCTCGACGAGCGCCTTGTCCCAATCCAGCTCGCGGTAGGCAAGGTACGGGTGAAAATACTTCACCGCGCCCCAGACCTTCGCCAAGCCCACCAGCCTCTCGACGCGCGCCGCGTCCGCCGCCGGTTGCGCCTGCGCCGCGCCCGTCTGCTGCGCGCGCGCGGCGAAGCAGAGTGCAAGCAGCAAGGCCGCCGACGCCAGCGGCCGCGCTTTGAATTTTGTAAGGGTCATTTCAAAACCTCCCGGCCGTTCAACCCTTCAGCGTCGAGACTCACTCCGCCTTGAGGCAGGGCTTGCCGGCGGAGGCGTCGGCCGCCTGCCGCGCCGCTTCGTTGGTCTTCACCTTGTCCGTCACGCAGACCTCCCCGGCCGTGATCTTCGCGACGGCGAGGTAGGAGGTCGTCTGCTCCGGCTTCTCTGGATTCTCGCTCGCGTTGACGCGCACGATGAGGGCGTAGGGGCGCACGCGTGCGCCCTTCTTCTCGACGCGCCACTCGGCCTTGTTGCCGAGGCTCGAAAACCCGCTCGTGATGACCTGCCAGTAGTCGAGCGGGTGCTTCTTGCCGTCGGGGGTGACGACGGTGACGGACTGGCGCGAGTCGGCGTCCTCGACCAGCAGGCTGTAGCCCGCGACGCCCGCGCACTTCTGCACCGAGCTGGCGCCCTCCTCGTGCGCCTCGACGGTCTTGCAGCGCGCGCCGGCGATCTCCGTGTAGACGCTCTCGCCCGCGGGGACGTATGCGAGCAGGGGCGGCGCACAGCAAAGGACAAAGAGCGCGCTCAAAGTTCTCTTCAACATCTCGGTCTCTCCTCTCGGGGTTCGGGGAAGAGCAAAGCGCGACGGGCGCCGCGCGGGAGTGCGGCGCCTACGGCCGGAGGTGCGCGGCCCAGCCGCCGCCCTCGGCCAGCTTAATCTTCAGACGGGTCGAGCGGTCGGCGCGGCCCGAGACCTTCTTGTAGTCGCCCGCGTAGCGGTTCGCGTTCACGCCGTCCTGGTACGCGTCCATCTTGAAACTCCCTTCGGGCAGGAAGGAGAAGTCCACGTCCAGCTCGCGCGCCGTCCAGTCGGTCATCGCGCCGACGTACCAGTCGCGGCCGTTGCGGCGCGCGACGAGGACGTAGTCGCCGATCTTTCCATCGAGCACGCGCGTCTCGTCCCAGACCGTGGGGACGGCCGAGAGGAACTCCATCGCCTCTGGCTCGCGCAGGTAGTTCGACGGGCTGTCGGCGAGCATCTGCAAGGGGCTCTCGAAGACGACGTACATGGCGAGTTGGTGGCAGCGCGTGCCGAGCGCCATCGGGCGGTCGAAGACGGGCGCGAAGCCCTTCTGCTGCGCGTTGAGCATCGCGCCGGGCGTGTAGTCCATCGGCCCCAGAAACATCCGCGTGAACGGCAGCGTCAGGTTGTGCTCGGGGTTGGCCTCGGCGCTCCACTTGCTCCACTCCATCCCGCGCACGCCCTCGGTGCTGATGATGTTCGGCCACGTCCGCGTCATCAACGCCGAGCGTTGCGCGCCGTGGTAGTCCACGAGCATCTTGCGCCGCGCCGCCTCGCGCGAGAGCTTGTGGAAGAAGTTGACGACTTTCTGGTCGTCGCGCTGCATGAAGTCAACCTTGATGCCCTTGACGCCCCACTTCTCGAACTGGTCGAGCGCCGGCTCCAACTGGTCGTCGAGCGTCTTCCACACGACCCAGAGGATGACGCCGACCTTCTTCTGCCTCCCGTAATCGACCAGCTCCTGGACGTTGATGTCGGGGACGACTTCGAGCACGTTGCCGCGCTTGTACCAGCCTTCGTCGAGGACGATGTACTCGATGCCGTACTTCGAGGCGAAGTCGATGTAGTATTTATAAGTCTCCGTGTTGACGCCGGATTTGAAATCGACGCCGTAGATGTTGTTCGCGTTCCACCAGTCCCACGCCACCTTGCCCGGCTTGATCCAAGACGTGTCCTGCACGCGCGAAGGGCTTTCCAAAAGGTAGACCAGCTGGTTCGTGATCAAGTCCCCGTCGCGCTCCGCGACGCCGAGCAGCCGCCAGGGGTACGTGCGCGTCCCCTTCGTCACGGCGATGTAGTCGGCCGCCTCCGTGACTTTAAAATCGCGGTCGCCCTTCAACTCTTCCTTCAAAGGGTACGGCGGGAACATCGCGCCGAGCCCGTTGCCGCCCGTGCCGCGCAGCCAGAGGCCGGGGTAGTCTTCCACGTCCGACTCGGCGACGGCTATCTTCACGCCGCCGGCGTCAACCACGGCGGGCAAAGAGGCGAAGGCGGCGGGCGGAATATCCTTCAGGGGCTTCGGCGCATACACGCGCTCGTTATGCGAGAAGAGGCTCTCCTCCTGCGGGTAGAAGGCCGTGTAGTTGTCGGCGAAGTTGAAGGCGGCCTCCTCCTTGTAGACCTTCACCTCCGTCTGCGGCAGCGCGGTCTCGAAGCGGTAGGCCACGCCCTCGTCGTAGGCGCGGAAGACGACCGCGTAGCCGCCTTCCATCTCCAGCCGCAGCTCGTTGTAAGCGTCGCGGACGCGCGCGAACTTCTGGCGCACGACCGGCTCGACCCAGCCCTCGTGCGCGCGCGGCACGGCCTTCAGCACCTTCGGGTCGAGCCCGAGAACGCGATGGTCGATGTCGATGGAGAGCGTCGAGTCGCGCAGCACGGCCTTCCCGTTCACCAGCACGTCGTAGCTGACGCGGCCGGCCGTGCCGACTCTCAACTCGATCTTTTTGTTCGGCGAGAGGACGCGGTAGTCCGACTGCCGCGCGGCCGCCGGCGCGGCCAGGCAGAGCAGCGCGAAGAGCAAGGGCATAGTTCGCTTCAACAGGGTGTGCATGTGGAGTCGTCGCTTCCGAATTTGTAAGTCGCCCGGCGTGGTCATGTTGGAATACCAATTCCCCGCTGGCCTGTCAACGTCCTTTTGATAAAGCGTAAACGTTCAGGTACATTCGGCCGGCCGTGGGGGATCAACAGGAACAGGTGAGAGGAGGCGGGGCGGGGGCTCCGCGTGCCCCCTCGCCGGCGGGCGACGAGTTCCGCCGGAGGCTGCCCCTCTACAGGCTGCTGGCCGTGGGGCTCACGTCGGTCGCCGTCCTCACTTGCAGCCTCCAGCAGATTCTGCGCAGGGACGGCGACCCGGAGGTGTTCGTCCTGGCCGCGCGCCTGCTGATGCGCGGCCAGGACATCTACAGCGTGCCGACGCCGCACGGCAACTACTATTACTACCCGCCCTTCTTCGCCTTCCTGAACATCCCGCTGACCCCGCTGCCCGTCTGGCTGCTCTTCGTCCTGTGGGCCGTCGCCTCGGTCGTGCTACTCGGCTGGAGCGCGGCCGCGTTCTACGGCGCGATGTCCGGCCGTCCGTTCCTCTCACTCCCCGCGAAGAGGCGCTGGGTCGTCTGCTTCTTCTCGACGCTGTTGTGCGCGCGCTTCATCATCCTCCACCTGCGCTTCGGGCAGACGAACGTGTTGGTGCTGGCGCTGGCGGTGCTCGGGCTGGTGTGGCTGTCGCGCGGGCGGCGTCTGGGCTCCGGCGTCGCCCTCGGGCTGTCGGCGGCCGTGAAGCTGACCACCCTGCCGTTCGTCTTCTGGTTCCTCGCGCGCAGGGGCGGCAAGGTTCTGCTCGGGGTGGCGCTGGGCGGGCTGCTCGCCGCCGCGCTGCCCGCGCTGGTCGTCGGCCCGGAGAAGGACGTGGACTACCACCGCGCATGGGTCGAGAGGGTGGCGCTATCGAACGCGGCCGGCACGGGCAACTGGGCGGGCAATGGCAACGTGTCGCTCCGGGCGCAGGCCGATAGGTTCTTCCTCGACGTGAACGCGTTCGAGTATAAGGGCAGGCTCTACCGCGTCACCCTCCTGAAGCTGCCCGCGGGGGTCGTCCGGCTCCTGGGTCACCTCTTTATGCTGGGCGCCGCCGCCGCCATCGGCGCGTACGCCTTACGCTTTCGGGACGCCCCGGAGCTTGTCTCGCGCTGGGGCGGCTTCGCGCTCGTGTTCAGCCTCATCCCGAACTTCTCGACGGTCACGGAGATTCCTCACCTCGTCCTGCTCCTCCCGGCCTACGTCTACGTGGTGCATCTCTGGTACGTCGAGGGGGTCGGCGACCGCCCGTTCCGCGTCATGATCGCGCTTTCGTTCGTCCTCACGACCATGACGACGCAGACCTTCTGCGGCGTCTTTCTGAGCCGCCTGCTGGCCTCGCTGGGCGCAATCAACTGGGGGATGCTGCTCCTCACCGCCGCCATCTTCCGGGCGGCGGGACTTCTCTATTTGATCTCGAACACGACGCGCTCGGAGGCCGTCGTGCGCGCGACGTTGTCGGCGACGCCGACCTCAAGCTCGTAGCGCCCCGGGGGGAGTTGCCCGAGCGAGATGGCGCCCGTGACGGGGATGCGCGCGAGGTCTGAGCCCGCCTCCGGCGCGAGCTTGCGCGCCGGCGAAGAGACGACCGCCTTGTTGTCGCGCAGCACGCGCAGCGTCACCGAGAGGTTCACCGCCCCGCCCGACTGCGCCGCGTTGTAGACGAAGCCGAGGAAGTCCACCTTCGAAGAGCGCGGGAACCGCCGTTCAACGCTGAACTGTACCTGCGGCGCGCTCCCGTCTGCTCCGCCGCCCACCTGGCGGCCGCCGAGGTGCAGGCTGCTCAACGCGAGCTGCTTCTTCGAGAGGTCGGGTATCTCGATCCACTGCGCGGCGCTCCCCAACTGCCCGCCGCGCGCGTCGCGCGCCGCCGCCTTCACCTGGTAGAGCCCCGGCGCGAGCGGCGCCTTGTGGTTGTAGATGACGCCCGGCTGCTCGCCCGCGGCCGCCGTCGCCGACGGCGCCGTCGGCGCCACCGTCAGGCGCTTGCTGAAGGTCGAGACCTGCTTGCCCTGGTCGTTCAAAACCACGCCGACCAGATCGACCGACGCCGGCTGCTTCCCGTCCGCGCCGTAGTCGAGCGCGTCCGTCCCGACCTCGACCGAGCTGGTCAGCACCGGCCCGCTGCCCGGCACGTCCACGAAGCTCGTCGAGAGCGCGGTCGGCAGTCCGCGCCGGCCGGCCGGCGCCAGGAGCGCAGCGCGCAAGTCGGCCTCGGCCCCCTTCGCCTCCGGCGCCTTCGCGCTCGGCTTCGTCGCGCCCTTCTCCTTCGCCTCCTCGGCCGCGCGCACGGCCGCCGGCACGTAGCCGCGGTGCAGCCGCACGGTCAGCTCGGGGCGGCCGACGACCGAGACCTCGACGCGCTTGAAGCTGTCGCCCTTCTGCCCGTCGGCGTCGGGCTTCCAGGCGATGCGGTAGTAGTTCGAGGTCTCTTCGAGGACGCGCGAGACCCAGCGGTCGAAGTAGTTCTGGTTCTTGATGAAGTCGCCGCCCGTGTCGCCGGCGAGCGCCGAGAGCCCCTCCTGCGCGAGCGTGGCCTCGCCGACCGAGGAGCGGTCGAGGAAGCCGTTCGGGTCGCGCGCCTTCGTCCCGGCCGCTTCCATGAAGGGCGCGAAGAGGCCGCGCGCGTCGATGCTGTAGATGACGCTCCCCGTCCGCGCGGCCGTGTCGGTGACGAGCTGGAGCCGGCGGTTGGCCGCCGAGACCGAGTCCTTGCCGTCGAGGTAGAAGCCGTCCGAGATGAAGAAGACGAGCTTGCGCCCCTCGATCTGCCCGGCCGTCCGGACGAGGCTTTCGAGCGCGGAGAGCGAGCCGTTCGTCACCGACTCCATCTGCTTCGTGATGTTGGTCGCGCGCGTCTTGACCATCTCGTAGACGGCGTTGGCGTTGATGGCCGGGTTCTGCGCGCTCGCCCCGGCGGCTGTCTTCGAGAAGAAGCCCTCGGTGATCTTGGTGATGTAGAAGCCGGCCGCCTGGCGGTCGCCGTTGGCGATGCGGGTGGCGACGTATTCGGACATCGGCGGCTGCTCGGCGTCGTGCACAGCGGGCGGGATGTTCCGGAGGCGCGCGGCGGCCGCGCGCAGCACCGCCTTGTTGTCGGTGAACTGCTGGAGGAAGCCGAGCTGCCCCGAGGCCGTGACGAAGGCGACGAGGTCGCCCGGCGCCATCTCCTCTTCGATGAAGCGCGTGAGGGCCGCGCGCGTCGGGTTGAGGCTGTCGAGCGAGAGGTGCAAATCGTCGATGAAGAAGATGACGGTGCGCCCCTGCCCGCGCGCGGCGGCGGCCGCGTTGGCGGCGGCCGCGGCGGCGCCGGGCGCGCCCTCGCCCTTCTTCAAGGGCGCCGCGACGCGCTCGAAGAAGGCCAGGGGCACGGGGCGCCCGTCCACCTTCAGCTCGAACTGCTCGCGCCCGAGGCCGTCCACGAACTTGCCCGCCTTGTCGAAGACCGTCACGTCCGTCTGCACCAGCTCCGACTCGACGTGCACCACGTCCTCCCTCTCCTGCGTCTGCGCGTGCGCGCCCGCGAGGAGGCAGAGCAGCGTCGCCGAGAGGAGGAAGAGTCTGCCGGCGAGATTTAGATTTGGGTTGGGATGCAACATGACGGGGCCGCCTTTCTTTCTTTCAACTCCCGAGCGGTTCACGTTGGGGCTCAACGCGGAGGCGCAGAGCGCGCGGAGGTTGCGCAGAGGCTTGAGATTTATACTCTCAACGTCCGAAATCCCGCAACCCTCAGCGCCCCCTCCGCGTCCTCCGCGCCTCTGCGTTGAAACGCCCTTCACTTAACCCACACCCCTGACCTGACCCGAGGCCGCTACTTCTCCGGCTCCTCCTCCGTCTCTTCCCCGCCGCCCGACGGCGCGCCGGGCGCGGGCGCCGCGGGCTTGACGATGACGAAGGGGATGTCTGACGAGCGCGCGAGCGCGTTGAAGCTCTTGAGGTCGTCCGTCATCACCTGATTAAGTTGTTTAAGCTGCGCGTCGATCTGCGCGGCCAGCTCGTCGTAGAACGTGTAGGACTGCTCGGTCGGCTGCGCGTCGGCGCTCGCCACGATGGAGCCGAGCGCCGCCAGCTTGTTGTTGAGACGGATGGGGTAGTTCAGGGGGTCTTGGCTGCTCTGGTTCTTCGTCTGGTAGAGCGCCTCCTCGATGGCCTGAAGCTTCCGGTTAAGGTTGCCGCCGGCCGTCACGACCGGCTTCGCGTTCGGCTGGTCACCGATGCGCTTCAAGAGGTCATCCACCTGCCGCCGCACGTCGCGTATCTGCGAGACGGCGTTGTGCGTCTCGGTCAGCTTGTCGCGTATCTTCGTGAGCAGCGCGAACTGCTTGTCGAACTCCTCCTGCGTCGTCTGGAGCCGCGGGTCTTTCTTAATCTCGAACGTCTGCGTGTAGGTCTGCCCGTCGGCCGTCAGCTTCACCTGATAGGTGCCCGGCACGGCGCGCGGGCCGTTCGTGCCGCCGGCCCAGAGAATCAGGCCGGGGAAGCGCGTCGCGTCCGTGTAGCGCATGTCCCAGACGAAGCGGTTGAGCCCCGCGTCGGTCGTCGGGCGCGGCGCGCCGCCCCCGCGTCGCCCCGTGAACTCGGAAGACTCTTCGCCCGAAGGCGCTTGGGGTTGTTCGGGGGGCGTCTGCACCTGCGCCGAGCCGGGCGCGGTCGAGGCGCCGGGCTGGCCGGCCGTCCCGCCCGCGGGCGTCGGGCTCGGGCGCGGCGGCGCCTTGGCCGTGAACTTCTGCACGGACTTGCCCGAAGGGTCGATGAATTCGAGCGTCACGTCCGTCGCCGGTTTCGACTTCAGGTAGTAGTAGACGACGGCGCCGTTCGGCGGGTTCGCGCCCGCGGTCACCGAGGGCGGCAGAGGCCCGCCCGAGCCCGGCATGCGGTAGGCGTCCTCCGGCTTCAAGAGCGTCGTCTCGCCCCCGCCCGCGCGCTGCGCGTCGTTCAACTGTTGAAGCACCGCGAGGTCGTCGAGAATCCAGAAGCCGCGCCCCTGCGTGGCGACGACCAAATCGTTGTCGCGCTTGTGGACGGCGAGGTCTGTGATGGGGACGTAGGGCAGGTTCAACTGGAACGGCTGCCAGCGCTCGCCGTCGTCGAAAGAGACGTACATGCCGAGTTCCGTCCCCGCGTAGAGCAGGCCGCGCCGCGCGGGGTCTTCGCGGACGACGCGCGTGAAGGCGCCGTCTGGAATCCCCGCGTCGATCTTCTTCCAAGTCTTCCCGTAGTCTGACGTTTTATAAAGATAAGGCTTGAAGTCGTCCGACTTGTAAGCGGTCGCGGCGACGTAGGCGGCGCCCGCCTCGTGCGGCGAAGCCTCAATCGAATTGATCTGAATCCACTCGGGGATGCCCTTCGGCGTCACGTTCGACCAGCTCTTGCCGTTGTCGCGCGTGACCTGCACCAGCCCGTCGTCCGAGCCCGTCCAGATGACGCCCTTCGTGACCGGCGACTCGGCGACGGTGAAGATCGTGTCGTAGTACTCGACGCTCGTGTTGTCCTTCGTAATCGGCCCGCCGCCCGGCCCCTGCTTCGACTTGTCGTTGCGCGTGAGGTCGGGCGAAATCATCTCCCACGACTGCCCCTCGTTGGTCGAGCGGAAGAGGTGGTCGCCCGCCGCGTACAGGACGTTCGGATCGTTGGGCGAGAAGAGAATCGGGTAGTTCCACTGGAAGCGGTACTTCATCCCCTCGGCGCCCCAGCCCATCGGGTTGTCGGGCCAGACGTTGACGGCGCGGAGCTGCTTCGTGCGGTGGTCGTAGCGCGTGAGGTAGCCGCCGTAGGAGCCGGCGAAGACGACGTTCGAGTCCGTCGGCTTCGGCGCGATCCAGCCCGACTCGCCGCCGCCCACGTCGTGCCAGGACTCTTCGCCGACGGCGAAGTCTTCTGTGCGGCTCCGAATCGAGACGGTCGAGTTGTCCTGCTGCGCGCCGTAGACGTTGTAGGGGAAGTCGTTGTCTAAGGCGACACGGTAGAACTGCGCGGTCGGCTGGTCTTGTTCGGTCCAGGTGCGCCCGCCGTTGAAGGAGACGTTGGCGCCGCCGTCGTTCGACTCGATCAAGCGGTTCGGGTCGTTGGGCGCGATCCACAAATCGTGGTTGTCGCCGTGCGGCACTGAGATGTTCGTGAACGTGCGGCCCCCGTCGTTCGAGCGGTAGAAGCCTGTGTTGAGGACGTAGACGCGCTCGGCGTTCTGCGGGTCTGCGTAAATCTTCGTGTAGTACCAGGCGCGCTGCCGCAGGTCGCGCGACTCGTTGACCTTCGTCCACGTCGCGCCCCCGTTGTCCGAGCGGAAGACGCCGCCGTCCTCCGCTTCCACGAGCGCCCACACGCGCTCGGGCTGTGCGGCCGAGACGGTCACGCCGATCTTGCCGACGATGCCGCGCGGCAGGCCCGGGCTGTGCGTGATCTCCTGCCAGGTGTCGCCGCCGTCGGTTGACTTGAAGAGCCCGCTCGCGGGGCCGCCGCTCTCGAACGTCCACGGCTTGCGGACGTACTGCCAGAGCGCGGCGTAGAGGACGTTGGCGTTCGTCGGGTCAAACGTCAGGTCAATCGCGCCGGCCAGAGGGCTCTTGTAAAGAACCTTCTCCCAGGTCTTCCCGCCGTCCTTCGAGCGGAAGACGCCGCGCTGCTCGTTCGGCCCGAAGGCATGGCCGATGGCCGCGACGTAGACGAGGTTCGGGTCGCGCGGGTGAACGCGCACGCGCGAAATCTGGCGCGTGTCGTCCAGACCGGTGAGCTTCTTCCACGTCTTCCCCGCGTCGGTCGATTTGTACATCCCGTCGCCGTGCGAGAGGTTGCCGCGCAGGGTCTCCTCGCCCATGCCGACGTAGACGACGTTCGGGTCTGACTCCGAGACGCCGATGGCGCCGACCGAGCCGGTCTTAAACGTCTGGTCGCCCAGCGGCTCCCAGTTCACGCCGCCGTCCGAGGTCTTCCACACGCCGCCGCCGGTCGCGCCGAAGTAGTAGACGAAGGGCTGGGAGGCCACGCCCGCGACCGTGCCGGCGCGGCCGCCGCGGAACGGCCCGAGCTGCCTGTAGGCGAGCGGCCCGAACGGCTTGCGCGGCGGCGCCTCGGGCTGCTGCGCGCGTGCGGCGAAGGGCAGCACGTTCAAGAGAAGCAGGGCGGCGAGCAGAGAGGCCGCGGCCCCCCGCGGGAGAAGACGTACCCTCAACATGTGCAAGGCTCCTTGAGAAGAATGGACTTGTGTTCCGACCGGGAAAGCTTTAAAACGGCTGTCTTCGACTTTGACGTTTGCGGGATACTATATGGCCTTTCGCCCCTCCGGGCAATCGGCTTTTCAAGGAGCGTGGCAGAGTTGGGCGTCGAGATTCGTTACGCGGAAGCGCTGAGTAAAGAAGAGTGGCAGGCACTCTTCGGCTGGGGCGAGAACATCTTCGGGCTTGAGGACGCGGGCTTTACCTGGCGGCCGAAGGACTACCACTTCATCACCGAAGAGGACGGCAAGCCGCTCAGCCACGTCGGCCTCGTCAAGACGACCGTCGGCGTCGGCGGCCGTCAACTGACGGTCGGCGGCGTCGGCGGCGTCGCCACCCGCCCCGAGGCGCAGGGGCGCCACCTCGTCCACGCCGCCATGCAGCAGGCGGCCGAGTTCATCTGTCATGAACTCGGCGCGGAGTTCGGGATGCTCTTCTGCCTCCCGCGCCTCGAACCCTTCTACGCGCGGCAGGGCTGGCTGGCTTTGGAGGACGAGGTCGAGATCGAACAGTCCGCGGGCAAGGTCGTCTGGCCCTACCGCGTCATGGTGCGGCCGTGCGGCGAGCGCGTCTGGCCCGCGGGGCGCGTCGAGGTGGGGGGATTGCCCTGGTGAACGGTGTCGTGAGGCTGACGAGGTCGGGGCCGGTCGTCTCCGGCTCTGACGAAGAGTTGTCCCGGCTGCGCGCGCACTTCGAGGGGCGTCACTACCTGGCGCTGCCGGGCTTCCTCGACCCGGCGCTGCTCGACACGCTGCGCGCGAAGCTGAAGGCGTCCGACTTCGCGCGCATCGACCGCGCGGTGGGCAGCGAGCTGCGCCCGCTCGACAGCGCGCCCTACTTCGCTTTGGAGCTGCTGCTCAACAGCCGCCGGGTGCTCGAACTCATCCCGCGGCTCACCGGCTGCCCGCCGGTCGCCTGCTTCACGGGGCGCATCTACCGGCGCGCGCCCGGCGAGAGCCACGTCAGCCGCTGGCACACCGACCTCAACGAGGACGGCCGCATGGTCACGCTCAGCCTCAACCTGAGCGACGAACTCTACCGCGGCGGCACGACGCTGCTGCGCGAGGCCGCCACCGGGCGCGTCGTCTGCGAGCTGCCGAACACGGGCTTCGGCGACGCCATCCTCTTCCCCATCGACCCGCGCTTCGAGCACCGCGTCTTGGACGTTGAAGGCGATGCGCCGAAGACCGCCCTCGCCGGCTGGTTCAACTCCAAACCCGACCCGCGCCACCTCTTCACGCGCGGCGCGGCCGGCGCTAATTCCCCGCCGCCTTCTTCCGCCTGACGTGGACGTGCGGGAGGTCGAGGTTGTCGCCGAGCCGCCTGATCTTGTCGAGGTCGAGCGGGCCGACGATGTTGACGACCGTCACCTCGCGCGGCCCGACGAAGAGCAGCGCGAAGCCCTCGACGCGCCCGCCCGAGGTCGCCAGGTAGACCTCCGCGTCGCCGAAGTCGAGCCCCTTCGACTTCACGTCCATGACGCGCGCCCAGGCGGGGGCGCGCAGCTGCTCGCGCACCGCCGCCACGTCCGCCTCGGCGAACTGCCCGTCCGACTTGAACTCGTAGCTGCGGACGTAGACGCCTTTGAGCCCCTCGACCAGCTCCTTGACGGCGCGCTCGTCGGCGTCCTCGTTCGAGAGCATCGAGCCGGCGAACTTGATGAGGATGCCGTCGATCTCGATGTTGACCGTGTCGTCCGCCTTCGGCGCGAGCCGGTCGAGGCTTTCGAGCCGGAGGCGCCCCGCGGCCGCCGGCTGCCCCTGCGCGTGCGCCGCGACGGCGAGGACGAAAGTCGTCGTGACGAGGACGATGGTTTTAATGATCGGGCTTCTCATAACTTCATAATTCCCGGCGCCCTCCCTTACGGTCGGGCTTCTGCCTTCTGCGCCTTCTCCCTGATGTCCCGCAGCTTCGCGCCGGTCAGGCGCAGCGCGTAGACGAGCTGCTCCTTCGTCAGCAGGCGCGCGTTATCGACGAGCGAAGACGCGCCGGCGCGCGTGCTCATTGCTTCGAGCGTGAGGCCGCCGCCCGAGCCCGCGCCGCCGTTTTGCAAAGGCTCTGCGTTCAAGTCTCTCTGCCGCCGCCGCGGCGCGGCCGCCAGTTGCAAGCCCTTCCTCTGCCGCTCGACCTTCGGCAGGTTGCCGACCGCAGCACTCTCAACTTTCTTTCCACCCTTCAGGTCTTCAAAAGGCGGCGGCTCCAACATAGTCCGCTCGACCTGTGGCGGCGCCGCCGGGCGCTCGTCCTTCCGAGCGCCCGCGTCGGGCCTTGAAGACTCCCGCGCGGTGGCACGTCCGCCCTCATCCGCCACGCGCGCGCGCAGGAAGGCGGACGCGACGAGGACTGACGCGACGAGGAGCGCGGCCGCCGCCGCGAGCGCGGCCGGCGCGAAGCGCCTCGACGTGCGGAGGCGCGACGCGAAAGGCAGAAGCTTCGCCGGCCGTGGCTCGGGCGCGGCGGCCCCGGCCGGCCATTCCAGCGGGCGCGGCTCGTGCGCGAAGGTTCCGAGTAAAGATTCGAGCCGCGCCACGTCGGCGTCGGGCTCGCCCTTCTTGTCCCAGAGGTAGTCGCTCATAAACTTCCGTCCTTCAAATCCCCGCCGCACTTCACGCCGAGCCGCTGGCGCAGGAGCTTCATCCCGCGGTGCAGGTTGACGCGCACCGACGCCGGCCGCAGGCCCGTCCGCTCCGCGATCTCGGGGCCGGTCATGCCTTCGACGAGACGGAGCACGAGCGTCTCGCGGTAAGCCTCGGGCAGCGAGCGGATGATCTCCAAAGCCTCGGCCGCCTCGGCGGGACGGCCCGCGCCCTGCGCCAGCTCGTCGCGCAGCTCCTCGGTCTGGCGCGCGCGGCGGTAGAAGTCGGCCGCGCGGTTGCGCGCGATGATGGCGACCCACGGCCCGAAGCGCTCGGGGTCGCGCAGCGCCCCGAGCTTGCGGAAGGCCGTCAGGAAAACGTCCTGCACGAGGTCGGAGACTTCGCCGTAGGGGACGCGCGCCAGCAGCACGCCGTGCACGAGCGGCGCGTACGTGTGGTAGAGGCGCTCGAAGGCCGCGCGGTCGCCCGCGCGCGCCGACTCGACGAGCGCGGCCTCCGGGGGCGGGGCTTCCGCCGCCTCGGGCCTGCGCTCCGCGAAGAGCAGTGTGCCGGTCTCGACCTCGAACATGCCTTGAAGATTTACGACGCCGCGCGGGCCTGAGGTTCAAACCCGCCGCGGCCCTTCCCCTTTACGCCGGTATAGACGCGAGGGCGACATTGAGTGTTAACAGGGAGGAAATGATGAATGATGAGTGATGAATGATGAGTTAAAGACAAGCTGCCTTTAATTCATCACTCATCATTCATCACTCATCACTTTAGAAAATCGTGTAGATGAAGGGCGCGAGCGCCGAGGACTGCGCGAAGATGAGCAGGGCGCCGAGCAGGAGCAGGACGACGACAATCGGGAGCAGCCAGAGCTTCTTGTTCTGGCGCAGGAACATCCAGACCTCACCGGCGAGCGAGAGCTTACCCATGAAAACGCGAATCCCTCCGACCCTTCGAACTCAACTCTTCAGAACAGGCGCTCGAACTGCTCGCGCGTCTGGCGGGTCGCCTTGCGCCCGACCCAGTAACTCCCGGCCTTCGCCCCGCGCCGCCGCAAAGGGTCGCGGCCCGCGAGCCGCGTCACGACGCCGTAGGGCGTCACGGCGAGGTAGTACATCAGCGTCAAAAGCACGCGGCTGTTGACGTGCCCGAGCAGCACGGCAAACTTCATCCACGCCTTGTGGAACGCGCGCGCCGCGGGCGGCACGAGCAGGCCAAAAAGGAGGAGTGCCGCGCCCAGAATGCCGAAGATGAGGACGACCGTCGGCCGCCCGCGGTAGACGTTCCACGCGGCGACGGCGAGCAGCACGCCGCCGACCAGCAGCGCCGACTTGCGCGCCTGCGCGTCCGTCACCGCGGCGTCGTTGCGCTGCGTCACGCTCCCCTTCGGCTCAATCAAGCTGGAACTCCTCCTGCCACGAGAGGTCTTCGGAGAAGGCGTTGCGCCCCTGCTCCGGCTTGAGCAGGAGGAAGTCGCCGACGACGAGGCAGTCCATCTCGGTGCGCATGAAGCAGGCGAACGCCTGCGCGGGCGTGCAGACGATGGGCTCGCCGCGCACGTTGAAGGAGGTGTTGACCAGCACCGCGCAGCCGGTCAGCCGCTCGAAGGCGGCGAGCAGCTCGTAGAAGGCCGGGCTCTCCTCGCGCCGCACGGTCTGCACGCGCGCCGAGTAGTCAACGTGCGTCACCGCCGTGATAGTCGAGCGCGGCACGTTCAAGCGCTCGATGCCGAACAAGCCTTCTTCATCTTTCGTCGGCTCGCGCCGCAACTCTTCGCGCACCGGCGCGACGAGGAGCATGTAGGGCGAGTCGGCGTCGAGTTCGAAGTAGTCCGACACACGCTCGCGCAAGACCGACGGCGCGAAGGGGCGGAAACTTTCGCGGAACTTGATCTTCAAGTTCATCTGCGACTGCATCCGGGGCGAGCGCGGGTCGCCGAGGATGGAGCGTGCGCCGAGCGCGCGCGGCCCGAACTCCATCCGCCCCTGAAACCAGCCGACGACCTTCTCCTCGGCGAGCAGGCGCGCGACCGTCCCGGCCAGCTCTTCGTGCGGGACTCTCCGGTAACGCGCGCCGAGCGTCACCAGCGACTCCTCGATCTCTTCGTCCGCGAACTCCGGCCCGAGGTACGCGCCGCGCATCCCGTCCGCACGGCCGCCGCGACAGACCTCTTCCAACTTCCTTTCGTTGCCGAGGTACTGGTACCAGACCGAGAGCGCCGCGCCGAGGCTCCCGCCCGCGTCGCCCGCGGCCGGCTGCACCCAGACGTTTTCGAAAGGCCCCTCGCGCAGGATGCGGCCGTTGCCGACGCAGTTGAGCGCGACGCCGCCCGCGAGGCAGAGGTTCCGCTCGCCGGTCTCCCGGTGGACGTGGCGGGCCATGCGCAGCATCGCCTCCTCGGTCACCTCCTGCACCGAGCGCGCCAAGTCCATCTCGCGCTGCGTCACCTCGCTCTCGGGCGCGCGAGGGCGTCCGCCGAAGAGGAGGTCGAACGCCGGGCTCGTCATCGTCAGGCCCGCGGCGAAGTTGAAGTACTTCATGTTGAGGCGCAAGGAACCGTCTTCGCGCAGGTCAACCAGCTCGTCGAGAATCAGCTTCACGTACTTCGGCTCGCCGTAGGGCGCGAGCCCCATCACCTTGTACTCGCCCGAGTTGACCTTGAAGCCCGTGTAGTAGGTGAAGGCCGAGTAGAGCAGGCCGAGCGAGTGCGGGAAGTGAAGCTCCTTCAAAAGGTGCAGCTCGTTTCCCTTCCCGTACCCGTACGAAGAGGTCGCCCACTCGCCCACGCCGTCCATCGTTAAGACGGCCGCCGACTCGAACGGCGAGGGGAAGAAGGCCGAGGCGGCGTGCGACTCGTGGTGCTCGGTGAAGAGCACCTTGCCTTCGAAGCCCGCCTCCTTCGACACCTGCTCGCGTATCCAGAGCTTCTCGCGCAGCCACAGGGGCATCGCCATCAGGAATGAGCGCAGGCCGGAGGGCGCGTAGTCGATGTAGGTCTCAAGCAGCCGCTCGAATTTTAAGAGCGGCTTGTCGTAGAAGGCGACGAAGTCCAGCTCCTTCGGCGTGATGCGCGCGTGCTTGAGGCAGAACTCGACGGCGTGCGAAGGGTAGCGGTGGTCGTGCTTCCGGCGCGTGAAGCGCTCCTCCTGCGCCGCGGCCAGGACTTCGCCGTCGCGCACGAGGCACGCCGCCGAGTCGTGGTAGTAGGCCGATATCCCGAGGATGTTCATCTTGAAATAAAGCCGCCGCGCACTGCTCCCGCAAAGCCCCCGGCGACAAGCGTTGGATTATCCTTTTTTTGTCGCGGGGCGGCAACTTCGAGCCCCCGTTGGCCTCGCTTTTGCCTTTATTACCGGAGAGAAGGTTTTGACGTACTGTTTGAGGCCAGAACATATGGAGCAGCGTCCTGAAAATTTTAAGGCGGCGGGGGAAGACCCGGAGGCGACGCTCGTCACGCCCCGCTTCGACGCGGAAGAGGCGCGGCACGCACACCCGGTCGTGCCGCTCAACGAAGAGCCTTACCCGAACGCTCCGCGCACGGTGCGGGCGCGCGGCCCTCGGCTCTCGCGGGCGACCGCGCTGCTGGCCGTCGTGCTGCTCGCGGCCGCCGCGCTCGGCGGCGCCCTCGCCATGAAAATGATGCAAAGCCCGCGCGCGGAACAGACGCAGGCCGCGGAACAGACACAGGGACAAACGCAGGAACAGACACAGGCCGCGCCGGCTCAGACTGCGGAGGCGCCGCCGCCGCGACCCTCGGCGCCTGCGCCCGCGGAAGCAGCGCGCGAAGAAACGCCCGCCGCCAGGCCCGCGGTGCCCGAAGAACGACCGCGACGCTCAAGGACTGCTGCCGCAGCCGCAGTAGCACCCGCCGCGCCCGCGCGTGAAGTGGCGGAGGATGACGAAGACGGTGAGCGCCGCGGCAAGTCCGCCGAGAAGCGCCACGAGCGCGAGGACGAAGTCGAGAAGGAAGCGCGCAGGCAGATGGACAAAGCCCTGAAACACTCGAAGGGCAGGAAGGAGCCGCGCCTCGTGGACGTGCTCACCTCCCCGTAAAGAACTCGCCGCTTGAGCTTAGCCGGGCAGTTTCACCACAGAGACACAGAGACACGGCTTGAAGAGTTATAACTCTTCAAGCCGTGTCTCTGTGTCTCTGTGGTTAATTCCCTTCCAAGCCTTCATCTTCACCCGCCAGCTCGCGCGCGATGCGGCGGACGGTGTCGAGCGTGTCGATCTCTTCCGGCGTCTTGTCCTCGCGCAGGCGGAGGATGCGCGGGAAGCGCAGCGCGTAGCCGCTCTTGTGGCGCTTCGACTCCTGCACGCGGTCGAAGGTGACTTCCAAGACCACCTTCGGCTCGACGACGCGGACGCGCCCGTGCGCGAACTCTTGAATCGTGTGCGCGCGGAACCACTCGGTCAGCTCGGCCAGCTCCGCGTCGGTCAGGCCCGAGTAAGCCTTGCCGACGTTGAGCAGCTCCGGGTCTTCCTCCGAACGGCGCACCGCGAACGTGTAGTCCGAGAGAAGACTCCGCCGCTTGCCGTGCCCGACCTCGACGGCCGTCACCACCACGTCGAGCGTCGCGTAAGCCTTCTTCAGCTTCAGCCACTCGCGCCCGCGCTTGCCCGGCTTGTAGGACGAGCGCGGGTCTTTAATCATCAGCCCCTCGTTGCCCCGCGCGCGCGCCGCGTCGAACTCCTCGTCGAGCCCCTCGACGCCGGCCGTCAACTTCGCCTGCGACAGGCGCACGATCGCGGCCGCCTCGTCTTTGATTAACGCTTCGAGCGCCGCGCGCCTCTCCGCGAGCGGCGCGTCGGTCAGCACGCGGCCTCCCGAGTAGAGCAGGTCATAGGCGACGAACGCCACGGGCACGCCCGCGAGCAGCTCCTCCGAGACGGTCTTTCTGCCGAGGCGCCTTTGCAGTTCGAGGAAGGGCAGGATGGCCTCGCCGCGCACGGGCACGATCTCGCCGTCGAGCACGGCGTCCGACGGCAGCAGCTTTAAAGGCTCGACCAGCTCGGGGAAGCGGTGCGTCACCTCGTCGAGCGTGCGCGTGTAGAGCGCGACCCTGCCCCCTTGCACGTGCGCCTGCCCGCGGATGCCGTCGAACTTGTCTTCGACGTAGAACTCTTCGGGCATCGTGCGCGCCACGTCTTCGATTGTCTCGGCGGCCGTGGCGAGCATGAACTTGATGGGGTGGAAGAGGCGCATCGCGACGCCTTCGAGCGCGCCGCGCCGCGCGCGCACGGCCGTCTCGCCGATGTCGCCCGTGAGCATGTTGACGCGCGCCACGTCCGCGAGCGGCCGGTTGAACGCGCGCGCGACGGCGTCTTCGACGAGCCCTTCTTTAAGACCTATGCGCAGGTCGCCGACGAGCAGCTTGACGAGGTACTTCGCCTCCGGGGGGGTCGCGTGCGTGAGGGCGCCCACTAAAAGCGCCTTCTTGTTCTTCGTCCCGCGCGTCTCGCTCAGACGCCCGACGAGCGCCTGCGTCGCGGCGAGCGTGAGCGTCGGCGCGTCGTTCACGCCCGCCTTCGTCTCCGCGAACGCCTCGAACGCCACGTCGCCCGAGTCGCCGAGACGCACGTAGCGCGGCCGCAGGTTTTCGACTTCGAGCCCCGTGACTTCCGAGATGGCGTCGCGCAGCATGCCGCCGCCGACGTTCGTCGTGCGCGCGTCGTAGAGCGGGAAGACGTGCCCGGCGAAGTAGCGCGCCGCCAGGGAAAGGTCTTCGTCCGCCAGGCCCCCGAAGTACGCCCCGAGCAGCGCCGCCTTCTCAAGCTTCTTCGTCGTCGCCCCGACCGCGTCCGCCGCCTCGGCGAAGCCTTGCAGCGTCGCGCCCGCGCCCCCCGTCTCCCGCCGCTTCTTCATCTCGCGCGCATTATCGCACCGCGCCGTTCACGTTTTTATGCCGGCCGCGGGAATTTTCCGACGCGCGGCGCCCGTGAAAATTGTTGACAACCCCGCGGGCTTCAACTATCGTCCGCGCGCTCGCCCGCCTTTTGAAGCCACAGGAGGAAAGATGATCAACCTCAACGCAACGCTCGACAACCTGATCGCGATGGTGGTGGTGCTCCTCGCGCTGAGCCTCGTCGTGCAGGCCGTCCAGTCGGCCGTCAAGAAGGGTTTCAAGCTCAAGTCGCGCCAGATCGAGGACTCGCTCGCGCACCTCCTTCAGCTCGTCATCGACGACCAGACCAGCGCGCAGGTGAAGGAGAACGAGGTCAAGCCCGCGGTCATCTGGGCGCGCAAGTGGAAGGGCTTCACGGCGGTGATCGGGCAGTCGCCCTTCCTGCGCATCTTCCTGCGCTTCGTCCGCCACCCCGCGGAGGACGAGAACTTCAAGCACGCCGCCGTCCTCTACAACGAGGTGCTGAACAAGTTCCGCGGCCTCGGCCGCACGGCGCTCTCGACGCGCCCCATCTTCGACTCGATCTCGAAGGGCGATTTGATGAAGGTGGTCGGCAGCATCGAGCCGTCGGCGGTGGACAGCGAGTTCGCCGCCAAGGTCGCGGCCGCGGCCGCGGAGTTCAAGAAGTTCTACGCCGTCTTCGACAAGTGGAAGACGTGGTTCGGCGGCCCCGACTTCAAGGCCGGGCCATACCTGAATGACGAAGACCGGGCCAAGCTCGCCGAGTTGCAGGCGAAGTTCAAGCCGCTGGTGGACGACCTCAGACGGCTGCTCGCGCCCGGCGCCGCCCCGGAGGAGGTCGTCAAGGCGGTCGCCGCCGACATCGTCCGGCTGCGCGGCCTGAACCTGGGCGACGCGCGGCAAGTCCTCGACGACGTGCGCGCCAACGCCCGGCACGCGGCCGAGCGCGCGCGGCTCGACGGGAAGGCGGACGTGGCGAACGTCCTCGACGACCTCGCCGGGCGGCTCGACTCTTTCGCGGCCGCCTTCGCCGGCTTCCGCAAGTCTTACGACGCGGTCTTCGCCCGCTGGGCCAAGCTCGAAGAGTCTTTCGACCCGGTGATGCAGAGCTTCGAGGAGCGCTACACGCGCAGCATGAAGACGGCGGCCCTCGTCATCAGCTTCCTCGTCGTCGCCTTCCTCAACGCCAACTTCTTCAGCGTCTACGAGACCATCTCGACCAGCGACGCGAAGCGCGAGATGATTATCCAGTCGCAGCAGCAGGTGGCCGACGCGCTCGCGCACGCCGCCGCGGCCCTCCCCGCCGCCGACCAGGCCGCGCGCGACGCGCAGACGCAACAGACGGTCAAGTCGTGGTTCGAGACGAGCCGCAGGCAGGTGGACGACAACGCGGCCATCTTCACCGGCTACGGGTTCAAGCCGGTCACGGTGCAGGACGTGTGGGCCTGGGGCAGGGGTTGGCGGGACGGCGACCCCTGGACGAACACGAAGCACGACGCGAAGGTGCTGCTCGGCTGGCTCGTGATGGCGCTGCTGCTGAGCGTCGGCGCGCCGTTCTGGCAGGACTTCCTCGAATCGCTCTTCGGCGTCAAGAACGTCCTGCGCAAGCGGAGCGACACGAAGAACGTCGAGCAGGAGCCCGGCACGGGTCAGCCGCGGCAGTCCTGAAGTCTGCGCCCTAACTCTCTTCGGCGAGCATCGCGGCGGCGGGGACGCGCACGGCCTGCGCCTCCGAGGGCTCGCCGAAGATTTCGGGGTGGATGACTTTCAGAAGTATCTCGGCGCCCTCGACGACGCGCGGGCCGGGGCGGCTGAAGTAGCTCGTGGCGTCCACGGCCCAGACCTGCCCCGAGCGCACGGCCGGTAGTTCGCCCCAGCCGCGCGGCAGCCGCGCCCGTTCGAGCGCGCGCAGCGTGTCCTCCTTGTAGTAGCCGCACGGCGCGAGCACGACGACCTCGGGCGCGTAAGCTTGAATCTCTTCGGCCGTCGTCGGGCGCGACTTCCCCGAAGCGTTGCCGAAACGAGCGTCGCCGCCCGCGAACGCGACCTGCTCCGGCACCCAGTGGCCCGGCGCGAACGGCGGCTCAAGCCATTCGAGGACGAGCGTGCGCGGCCGCGTCCCGACCTCCGTGAGCAGGACGGCCAGCGCGTCGAGCTGCACGGTCAGGTCGCGCACGACGGCGTCGGCCGCCGCGGGCACGCCGGCCAGCTCGCCCACGGTGCGGATGTTGGCGAAGATGTCCTGGATGTTGTTCGGCTCCAAAGAGACGACGCGCGCGTCCGACTCGACGAGGCGCGCCGCTTGAAGAACCGTCTTGTAACTGACGGCGCAGACCTCGCACAGCTCCTGCGTGATGACGAGGTCGGGCTTCAGCTCGGCCAGCAGCTTCTCGTCCAAATTATAGATCGAGCCGTGGCCGTCGAGCTGCGAGCGGACGGCGTGGTCGATTTCGGCGCTCGACATCTCGGCGTGCGAGACGCGGCTCGCGGTGAGCACCGGCTTCCCCAACACCGACGGCGGGAAGTCGCACTCGTGCGTGACGCCGACCAGGCTCTCTTCGAGCCCGAGCGCGCAGACGATCTCGGTCGCCGACGGCAGGAGCGAAACGATGCGCGGCCGTGTCCCCATCCCTCACCTTCCCCTGTGCGTTGTCGGATTAACTGCGGCGAGGTTGGCGCACCGGCGCCGGCCTGTCAAGGAGGCCCCGCCTTCGCTTTTGTGCGCGCGCGCGCCGAAGGGGTACAATCCCCCCATGCAGGAGCGGGAAGAGTTACGGGTCGAGGGCGTCGTAGACCACATCGCGGTCAAGACCGAGGACATGGAGCGGGACGTGCGCGAGTACGAGCGCCTGGGCTTCCGTGTCGAGACGCTCTACGAGGACTGGGCCATGCTGCGCGACGCGCGCGGCTTCGGCGTGGCGCTGCTGCCGAAGGGTTCGAAGCACCCGCAGCACATCGGCATCCGCGTCAGGTCGCGCGGCGAATTGGAGACGGCCGCGCGCCGCGAAGGGCGCCCCATCAAGGAGCACCGCGACCGCTCCCTCTCCTTCTACACTAACGGCGTCGGCGACCGCGCCGTCGAGGTCATCTACTACCCGCCGGACTTTAAGAGTAACGATGAGTGACGAGTGATGAGTGATGAATTGAAGGCCGCGGCCAATTCATCACTCATCACTCGTCACTCATCACTTCGTTATGCATACACCCCTTCTCGTCTTCGAGTTCCTCGGCACGACCGAGCTGCTGGTGATCGCGGTGGTCGCGCTCGTCCTGTTCGGGCCGCGCAAGCTCCCCGAGATCGGGCGCAGCGTCGGCAAGGCCATCGGCGAGTTCAAGCGCGCCTCCGACGACTTCAAGCGCACCTGGGAGTACGAGGTCGAGCTGGAGCGGCGCCGGCCCGCCGACGACCCCGCGCCGGCCGTCCACGAGGGCGGTTCGGGCGAGCCGGCGGCGCTCCCGTCCCACGACGCGGGCGCGGGCGAGTCAGACCACTCCCGGCCCGCGCCGGCCGCCCCCGAGCCCACGGTCGCGCGCGGCGCGCCGGACGACGAGCACGCCTGGGACGTGGCGACCGGACGCGTGGCGGCGCGGCCGGCCGACAAGGACGACGACGAACTCAACGCCTCCTGAAGCGGCGCGCGTCATTTCCCCGACAGTTTCGAGTAGACCCCGAGCGACGAGATGGCTTCGACCCTTATTGACGGCGGCGAGGACGAACAGCAGGAAGGTCGCCAGCTCGGCGGCCAGATGTCTTTCCTCGAACACCTCGACGAGCTGCGCCGCCGCATCATCCGCTCCGTCATCTTCATCTTCGTCGCGCTCGTCGTCTGCTGGTTCGTCTCCGACCGCATCTACAACTTCCTCGCCGCGCCCATGCGCCGCGCGCTGGCCGAAGCCTCGCAGCGCCCCGTCCCCCTGCAAGGTCTGACGGGCGGCGAGGGGATTCTCCCGCTCAGCAGCATCAAGGAGGGCGACACCGGCCGCTACGTCTTCGAGGAGACGACGAAGCTCGGGAAGAGCGTCGTCCCGCCGGGCGCGTCGGTCGCGGTGCGCGTCGCGCGGGGGCCGGACGGGCAGCCCGGCGTCTTCACCGACGAGGCGCTCTTCGCCGGCCCCAACGTCATCCCGAAGGGCGTGCGGCTGCCCCTGGACTTCCAGGCGAAGGACAGCGGCGTCCCGAACGAGAACGACAAGCTGGTCGTGCACACGGCGGTCGAGCCGTTCTCTCTTTACCTACAGGTCTCGCTCTACGCGGCGGTCTGCCTCGCGGTGCCGTTCCTGTTGTGGCAAATCTGGGCCTTCATCTCGCCGGGGCTCTACCCGCACGAGCGCGGCTGGGCGATGCCCTTCGTGCTGATGTCGAGTCTGTCGTTCGTGGCGGGCGCGGCCTTCGCCTACTACATCCTCTTCCCGCCGGCCATCACGTACCTTCTGGGGATCGGGTCGGACTTCCGCCTCTTCCTCAACGCCTCGGACTACTTCGACTTCGTGATCATCGTCCTTTTGGCGATGGGCGTGGTCTTCCAGATGCCGGCCATCACCTACGTGCTCGCGCGCATCGGGCTGGTGGACGCGCGCTTCCTCGTCTCGCACTGGCGGATTTCGACGGTCGTCATCCTCGTCGCCGCGGCCGTGCTCTCGCCCACCAACGACATCCCCAACATGATGCTCTTCGCCGCCCCGATGTTCGTCCTCTACCTCATCTCCATCCTCATCGCCTGGCTCTTCGCGCGCCCGCGCACCGTCGAGTGAGCGGGAAAATTGAAAATTCCGGCGGGCGTATCCAACGGCGCGGCGGCGGTAATCATGTGTGAAAGATGCGCCGGCGGGGTCTTTTCGGGGGACTTTAAAAGGCGTCCGACAGGCAACCGGGACGCCCCCCCGGCGCATCTTGACTGTGTCTCCGTGGAGGGCCTAAAATCTGCGCGAAAGTTGCGGCGATGACTGGGTTTAAGCCCCCGGAGGCGACTGGCCCCGGCGGCTTCTCAGGCGTCGCCCTTTTCGCGACCGCCCCGACAGGTAAACCGTAAAATTCTTTTGTCCCAGCCGAACAGGAGTTCTAAAGCGATGGCCCGTCAACAGAGGACGCGTGCTCTGGCCCTAGCCCTTTCCCTGCTCTTCACGGCCGCCCCCGCTGCGCACGCGCAGAAGAAGAAGGCCGCCGACCCGCAGGACGTGCCCGAGCGCGAGCGCAACGTCAAAAAAGAGAAGTCGAACATGTTCAAGAAGTGGATCGACGAGGACGTTGCCTACATCATCACCGACGAGGAGAAGAAGGCATGGAAGAAGCTCACGACCGACGCCGAGCGCGAGCAGTTCATCGAAGCCTTCTGGCGCCGCCGCGACCCCGACCCGGACACGGAGATCAACGAGTACCTCGAAGAGCACTACGAGCGCGTGGCCTACGCCAACCAGCACTTCGCCTCCGGCGTCCCCGGCTGGAAGACCGACCGCGGCCGCATCTACATCATGTACGGCCCGCCGCACGAGAAGGAGTCGCACCCCTCGGGCGGCTCTTACGAGCGCCCCTCCTACGAGGGCGGCGGCGACACCACGACCTACCCGTTCGAAATCTGGTTCTACCGCTACCTGCCCGGCATCGGCTCCGGCATCGAGATCGAGTTCGTTGACCCGACCGGTACCGGCGAGTACCGCATCGCCCGCTCGCCCGACGAGAAGGACGCGATGCTCAACATCCCCGGCGCCGGCCTGACGCTGATGGAGCAGCTCGGGCTCGCCGACAAGGCCGACCGCGTCGCCAACCGCGGCGCCTTCGGCTACACCGGCCCCGGCGCGCGCGAGCAGGACAGCCCGTTCTCGCGCCTCATCCTCTACACCGACTTGCAGAAGCCGCCGCAGGTCAACGACGTGCTGGAGAAGAGCCTGCTCGCCACGACCGGCACCGGCGCCGAGGACACGGCCGCCCTCGACGTGGCGACCAAGGTGGACTTCTACCGCGCCTCGGACGAGCGTGTGATGACGGCCATCACCATCCAGACCGACAACAACGACCTCCAGTTCAAGGACGACGGCAGCGGCATCCAGACGGCGCGCCTCAACATCTACGGCCGCGTGACGAACCTCTCGGGCCGCCGCGTGACGAGCTTCGAAGACCCCGTCACGACGACGGCCACCGTCCAGGAGCTGACCACGCTCAAGGAGCGCAAGTCGGCTTACCAGCGCGTGCTCCCGCTCGCGCCCGGCAACTACAAGGTTGACCTGCTCATCCGCGACGTGAACACGGGCGCGACCACGGTCAAGGCCATCGGCTTCGAGGTGCCCAAGTTCACGCCCGAGAAGCTCTCCACCTCCACGCTCGTGCTCGCGATGAAGCTCCAGGCGCTGAACGACCAGCTCCCGGGCATGTTCGCCATCGGCCCCTACAAGGTTCTGCCGAACGTCTCGGGCGTCTACAAGCGCGGCCAGGACGTCGGGATTTACATGCAGGTCTACAACGCCGGCATCGACCAGACGACGCTGCGGCCCGCGGTTGATGTGGAGTACGTGCTCACGAAGGACGGCAAGGAGGTCTTCAAGCAGGCCGAGGACTGGCGCGGCAACTCCGACGCCGGGGAGCGCCTGACCCTCGCCCGCCTGCTCCCGACCAACAACCTCGCCCCCGGCGAGTACGAGATCGTCGTCCGCGTCCGCGACAAGGTCTCCGGCCAGTCGCTCATGCCCTCGCAGAAGTTCACGGTCACGGCCGACAAGTAAGACCTTCGACAACTCACCCGCAAACAAAGGCGGCGCGCTCACGTTAAGAGCGCGCCGCCTTTTCTCTTCTTCGACGGCATAGCGGTCATGATATGCTCGAATAGTCCCGCGCCAACGCTTCGACAGGAGAGCACCTATGAACCCCCGCCTGAAGGCCGCCGCCTGCTGTCTCGCCGCCGCCCTGCTCCTCCTCCCCGCGCTCTTCACGTCCCGCGCGCAGAACCGCGACGCCGCCGCCACGCGCCAAGCCTGGACGCTCGAAGAGGCCGTCGCCGCGCTCTCGCTCCAGCCGCGCGACGCCTACCTGCAATACGTCGTCCTCCAACTCGCGCGCCGCGCCGGGCGCTTCGACGAGTTCGAGCCGCGCGTCCGAAGCCTCGCCGGCACCGACGCCGACGTGCGCGACACGCGGCGCAGGGGCACAGACCTCTTCGGCCTCTTCACCGGCGCGCTCGCCGTGCAGGAGAGCTTGCAGCTCGACGCCATGCGCTCCGTGACGCCCGTGCGCGTGCAACCGGGCGCGTCGCTCAACCGGAGCGCAGGGAACGCGAACAAGGGCGTGGCGCCGCCCCCCGGAAAACGTCGGACGCGCACGCGTAGCCAGGCCCCCACGCCGCGCGCCGCCGGCAACGTGAACGCCGACGACGCGCGCTTCAATGCCATGATGGAAGGGCGCGAGCCGGAGCAGCCGCGCACGCAAGGCCCCGTGCAGGTCTCGGCGCTCGCAGGCCCCGACATCAAGAGCCACCCCTGGGAGAAGATGCTCGCCGGCCGCAGGCCCGAAATCTCCCCGCTCGCGCGCGCGGTGCCCGAGGACTTCTACTTCGCGGAGTTCCGCGCGCTGACCAAGCTGCTCGACGCCTTCGAGGCGGGCGACCTCTGGGGCTCGCACCTCTCCAACCAGGCTTTCCGTGACACCACGACGCTCGACGTGGGCGAGCGGCTCAAGCGCCAGCTCGCCGTCGAGACAGACCCGCGCACGCGCCCCTTCTACGACCTCGTCGTGGACGAAGTCGCCGTCGCCGGGAGCGACCCCTTCGTCCGCGAGGGCAGCGACGTGACCCTCCTCTTCCGCGTCAAACAGCCGCTCCTCTTCCGCGGCCGCATGGACGGCTTCATCGACGACGCCGCCAAAGCGCGCCCCGACGCGCGCCGCGAGACGGGCGAATACCTCGGCGTCGAGTACACACAATTGCAGACGCCCGAGCGCGACATCAGCGTCGTCTCCGCCTACCCCGAAGAAGGGCTGCACGTCCGCAGCAACTCGCTCGCGGCCTTCAAGCGCATCGTCGAAGCGATCAAAGGCAAAGACGCGCAGGGACGCGCCGTCCGCCGCCTCGGCGACACCGCGGAGTTCGCATACGTCCGCACGCTCATGCCGCGGGGCGACGCGCGCGAGGACGGCTTCGTCTACCTCTCCGACCCGTTCGTCCGCCGCCTCATGGGGCCGGCCGTCAAGCTCACGGAGCGGCGGCGCCTGCTCTGCTACAACCAACTACGCATGATCGGCCACGCCGCGCTCCTCTTCCGCACCGAGCACGGCCGCGCGCCCAAGTCGCTCGAAGAGCTGCGCGACTCCGGCGCCGCGCCCGGCCTCTTCGGCGAGGGCGCGCTCTCCTGCCCCGACGGCGGACATTATTCTCTCTCCGCCGACGGCACGGCCGGCGCCTGCTCGCGCCACGGCCACGCCCTGCGCCTGACGCCGAACATCGAGGCGCCCGTCGCCGAAGTTTCGGGCGAAGAGGCCGACGAGTACAGGGCGTTCGTCGCCGAGTACAACCAATACTGGCGCACGTACTTCGACCCCATCGCCTTCCGCCTGAAGGTCGCGCCCGAAGAGCTGCGCGTCGAGACGGTCGTCCTGCCGCTCATCGACAACACGGTCTACACGGGGCTCGCGCGCGTGCTCGGCGGCGCGCCCGAACAGCTCGACGGGCTCCCCGTCCCGCGCCGCAACATCTTCAGCGCCGGGCTCCGGCTCAACAAGGAGCAGCTCGTCAGGGAGCTGCGCGCCGAGGACGCGCGGCGACCGAACTCGCCCGAAGACCTCTTCGACCTCCCGTTCGGTTTTCCCGGCGGCGGCGACGCGCGCGCGAAGACTTACGGGCTGCTCTCGGAAGGGCTCGGCAACCAGTTGGGAATCCACGTCTACGACTCGCGCCCGCCATTTGAGCTGAACGCGCCCTGGCTCATCGGGATGATGGCGTCGAGCGGCGTCGGGCGCGGCGGCAACATCGTGGGCGGCGATGAGTCTTTGATCACGCTCGGCCTGCTCTCGCTCAACTCGCCGGTCTACCTCTCCTTCCCCATCGCCGACGAGAAGGTCGTGGACGACTATCTGAGCTGGTCGGACGCGGCGTTCTCGCAGGCCGCGCGCAACGAGCGGCGCGGCCGCTGGTTCGATTTCGAGTACGACTTCTACAAGTACAAGCTGGCGACGGGCGAGCAGGCGCGCGCCTTCGGCGTGCGTTTCGCGCCGGCGCGCGTGAGCTTCTATTGGGCGCGCATCGGCCGCGGCCTCTACGTCGCCACGAAGCCTTTCATCCTCGAAGAGCTTGCCGCCCTCAACACACAGGCGGCGCCCGCGGCGGCCTCTGACGAAGACCTGAGCGGCCACGCGCTCGCGCGTGTGCGCGCCGGGAACTGGAACGAGGTGCTGCCCGACTACAACCGCGCCTGGGCCGAGAACGAACGCGAGGCTTGCCTCAACAACCTCGGGCCGCTCGCGGACGCGGCGCGCGCCCTCACCGCGGGGACGGACGCGCCGGCGGGCGAGGCGCTCGACCGCGCGACGGTCGAGCTGGCCGAGAGGCTCGCGGGCGCGCGCTTCGCCTGCCCCGAGGGCGGCACGTACCACGTCTCGGCGGACGGCCGGCAGGTCTCTTGCAGCGTCCACGGCACGGCCGCCGAGCCGCGCCAGCCCGTCGCCCCTTCCGACGAGAGCCCGGCCGGCCGCACGATGCGACGCTTGACGGACTTGACGGGCACGCTCACCTTCAAGGAGGATGGCCTCCACGCAGTCCTCGTCGTGAAACGCAAATAAGCCCGGCGCCCACAGTCCACACAAGGCGGCACTCATGGAGAACGGCCGCACACACTCTTCCCCCCGCCGCCCCGGCGCGCGGCTGCGGCTGTTCATCAGCTACCGCCGCCGCTTCGACACGCCTTCGGCGCGCCTGCTCAAAGACGAGCTGACGCGCGCCGGGTTCGAAGTCTTCCGCGACGTGGACGACATCGAGGCGGGCGAAGCCTTCCCCGAAACCATCCGCAACGCCGTCGAAGACTGCGACGTGTTTCTCCTGCTCATCAGCCCCGACTGGCTGAAGACGGCGGGGAGCCTGCAAAACTCCGACGACCTCGTGAGCCGTGAGATAACGGCGGCGCTCGCGCGGGGGGTCAAGATCATCCCCCTGCTGCTCGGCGGCGCGCGGATGCCGAAGGCCGAAGAGCTGCCGGAAGCGATCAGAGCCCTGGCGTTCCGCCAGGCCATCGAGCTGAGCGACAACCGTTGGGACTACGACGTAGCGCGCCTCGTCAAACTAGTCCGCGGGCGCGACGCGCTGTTCGAGAAAATCGTCGCCGCCTTGCGCTCGTTCCTCGGGACGTGGCCCCGCAAGGCCGCGGCCGTCGCCGCCGTGCTCGCGCTCTGCGTCGCGGCGAACTTCGCCATCAGGTATGAACTCTTCGGGCGCGACTTCGAGGGGTGTGTGCGGCGCTACACGCCGGACTCGCTCGGCGGGGTGGCGCGGGTCGAGACGGGCGCTTACGACGTGCCCGTCGTGAGGGCCGACGAATACCATCACGTCGTGGAACACCGATACGATGGCGTCCAGCTCATGTTCAGGCTCACCGACTCGGGGCACGATGTCGGCGTGGTCTTCCTCAGGTACGTCAGGGGCGACGACTTCAACAACGGCATCTTTAAAGTCGAGAGGGTCATCGAGCCCAGGTGCGCCGACGTGCAGGAGTACCTTGACGACGCCGCGCCCGGCGGCGACAAACACTCCCTGACGAACTGGCACACGCTGCGCGTGCGCCTCGGCGGGCGCGACTACTTCCTGCGCCCCGGTGACCACGGCGACTACGTCGGCGCGACGCTGACGCTGACCGGGAGGAACTGAGCGCCGCGTTTGACACGCGCGCCGCCTTCGTGGAGGATTACGCCTGCCCGCGCGCCGGGCGAACTCCCGTTCAAACATTCCACAGCCGCCGAAGAGGTCACACACGACAGATGCGCCAAAGACACGTCCGCCTCGCGCCGTTCTTCCTCCTGCTCGCGCTCTTAACCTTCTCCCACGCGACGTTCGCGCAGACCCTCGAAGAGCGCCTGAAGGAGATTGACGAGTACGCGGCGAAGGCGGGCCGCGAGTGGAACGTGCCGGGCTTCTCCGTGGCGATTGTGAAGGACGACAAGGTCGTCTTCGCGAAGGGCTACGGCGTGCGCGAGCTGGGGAAGCCCGAGCCCGTTGACAAGGACACGCTCTTCGCCGTCGCCTCGAACACGAAGGCGTTCACGTCGGCCGCGCTCGCGACGCTCGTGGACGAGGGGAAGTTGAAGTGGGACGACCCCGTGACGAAGTACCTGCCCTGGTTCCAGCTCTACGACCCCTACGTCACGCACGAGATGACGGTGCGCGACCTTTTGAGTCACCGCAGCGGGCTCGCCACTTTCGGCGGCGACCTGCTCTGGTACGACACGACCTACTCGCGCGAAGAGGTCATCCGCCGCGTGCGCTTCCTCAAACCCGCTTACGGCTTCCGCGGCCACTACGGCTACCAGAACATCATGTTCCTCACCGCGGGCGAGATCGTGCCGGCCGTGACGGGGAAGAGCTGGGACGAATACGTGCGCGAGAAGTTCTTCGTCCCGCTCGGCATGGCGCGCACGGTGACGACCTTCAAGCAGTTGACGGCTTCGCAGAACGTCGCCACGCCGCACAACGAGTTCGAGGGCAAGGTGCGCGTCATCCGCTACGCGAACGTGGACGCGGCCGGCGGCGCCGCGACCATCAACTCTTCGGCGGCGGAGATGGCCGAGTGGGTGCGCCTGCAACTCGGGCGCGGGTCGTACCAGGGCAGGAGAATCTTCTCGGCCGCGGCGTCGCGCGAGATGTGGACGCCGCACACCGTCGTCTCAGGAATCAGCGAGTCGGCCGAGAAGTTCAACCCGACCGTCCACTTCAACCTTTACGGGCTCGGCTGGTTTCTGAGCGACTACCGCGGCCGCAAGGTCGTCACGCACAGCGGCGGCCTCGACGGCATGACCTCGCGCGTGGCGCTTTTGCCGGAGGAGAATCTCGGCGTCGTCATCCTCACCAACAGCGAGTCGCCGCTGCAATCGTTCCTCTGGTACAAGGTCTTCGACGTGTTCACAGGCGCGCCCGCGCGCGACTGGAGCGCCGACTACCTCGCGCGCGTGAAGGCCGCGCGCGAGCGCGACGCGGCCGAGGCGAAGAAGATCGAGGACGCGCGCGTGCCGGACACGAAGCCCTCGCTCCCGCTCTCGGCTTACGCGGGCACGTACGGCGGCCAGATGTACGGCGACGCGACGGTGACGGAGGAGAACGGACACCTCGTCGTGCGCCTGCTGCCGGCGCCCGACTACGTCGGCGACCTGGAGCACTGGCACTTCGACACCTTCCGCATCAAGTGGCGCGAGTCGGTCGTCTACCCGTACCCGCGCGGCTGGGTCACGTTCCACCTCGACCCGCAGGGCAAAGTCTCCGAGATGAAGATCGACGTACCCAACCCCGACTTCGACTTCAAAGAGCTTGAGTTCAAACGCCACCCCGACGCGAAGTAGCTCCCGTTAGCCGGGAGCGCGGGCATCCCTGCCCGCCATGAGCGCGTGAGCGCGAAGGCAGTCAGACTTTACACCTCAACGTCGAGGTAAAGCGGACGACTTTCAAGCGTGCTCGCGCACGCTTTGGCGGGCAGGGATGCCCGCGCTCCCGGCGTTGCGCGGGGTCTTAGAGGTCTTATGATCAAACTTAGAAGAAAGCCCTTCCATACGGTCGCAATATCTTTGTTGCTGCTCGTATCCTCTTCCGCCCTGGCCGCGCGCGCGCAGACGCCTTCGCTCGACGAACATCAGCGCCTGCTCTTCGACATCTACAAGGAGCTGGTCGAGACGAACACGTCCGAGTCCGGCGGCGAGACGACCGTGGCGGCCGAGAGGATGGCGGCGCGTTTGCGCGCCGCGGGCTTCCCCGCGGAGGACGTGCAGGTCTTCGTCCACCCGGACAACGCGAAGAAGGGCAACCTCGTCGCGCGCCTGCACGGGACGGGCGCGCGCAAGCCCCTCCTGCTGCTCGCGCACCTCGACGTGGTCGAGGCCAAAAAGGAGGACTGGTCGCCCGACCTCGACCCCTTCAAGCTCACGGAGCGCGAGGGCTTCTACTACGGCCGCGGCTCGGTTGACGACAAGGCGATGGCCGCCATCTTCGTCGCCAACCTCATCAGATATAAAAAGGAGGGCTTCCGGCCCGACCGCGACATCGTCGTCGCGCTCACGGCCGACGAGGAGGGCGGCGGCTTCAACGGCGCCTCCTGGCTCGTGCGCAACAAGCGCGAGCTGTTGGACGCCGAGTTCGGCTTCAACGAGGGCGGCGGCGGAAGGGAGAGAAAAGGCAAGGCGCTCTTCAACGGCGTGCAGGCGAGCGAGAAGTTTTCGCGCAACTTCACGCTCGAAGTCAAAAACAAGGGCGGCCACAGCTCGCTGCCCGTCAAAGACAACGCCATCTACACGCTCGCCGAAGGGCTCACGCGCCTGTCGCAGTTCGACTTCCCCGTCAACCTCAACGAGGTCACGCGCGCCTACTTCGAGCGCATGTCTTCGGTCGAGACGGGTCAAACTGCCGCGGACATGCGCGCGCTCGTCGCGTCCGGCGGCAAAGACGCGGCGGCCGCCGCGCGCCTCTCCGAGACGGCCCTCTACAACTCGATGATGCGCACGACCTGCGTCGCCACGCGCGTCGAAGCGGGCCACGCGAACAACGCCCTGCCGCAGACGGCGCGCGCCAACGTCAACTGCCGGATACTTCCGCAGGAGTCGCCGGCCGACGTGGAGGCGGCGCTCGTGCGCGTGCTCGCCGACCCGAAGATTAGCGTGAAGAGAATGGTGCCGAGCCGAGCGCGCGAGGAGGGGCAGGACGAGGCGGCCGCCTCCGCGCGCCCGCCCGCCGGGCGGCAGACCTCTCCGCTCGACCCGAAAATCATCGGCGAGATCGAGCGCGTCACGCGCGAGCTTTGGCCGGGCGTCCCCGTCGTCCCGATGATGGGGACGGGCGCGACCGACAGCCAGCCCTTCCGCCAGGCGGGCATCCCGATGTACGGCGTCTCCGGCCTCTTCACAGACATCGACGACGTGCGCACGCACGGCAAGGACGAGCGCATCGCCGCCCGCAGACTTTACGAGGGGCAGGAATTTCTCTACCGGCTGGTGAAATCACTCTCGAAGTGAGCGCCCGACGTCTCCTTGCAAAAGACCGTTGTCATAAGTCTCCCCGCCTGCAATAATACTTTGTGCCGGCCGTCGCCACCTGCCACGGGCTGACGGCCGACACAGGTTTTCAAGTCCGAGCGACCCGCCCCCGAACAACCTCTCGACGAGCAGGGAATTTAATCTATGCATGTCCGTCCGACCCGCCTCGCCGCGGCGCTCGTGCGCCTCGTCTGCCGCGCGTTCCTCCGCGTTTTCATCAAGGCGCTCGTCTTCACACTCTGCCTTTCTGCCGTCTTAGCTTACATGGGCGTCAAGCTGCCCGACCCGCGCGAGCTGCCCGATTGGTTGGAGAGCGTTTCGCAGCTGGCGCGGATTCTTCACTGAGGTAAGACGCTGTGCACGAAGAGTTGAACAGGTACCGCGAACTGCTCGGCGTCGCCCCGGGGGCCTCCGCACAGGAGTTGAAGGAGGCGTACCGCGACCTCGCCAAAGTCTGGCACCCCGACCGTTTCGCCCACGACCCGCGCCTCCAGCAGAAGGCGCAGGAGAAGTTGAAGGAGATCAACGAGGCGTACGAACGTCTTGCGTCGGGCAAGGCAGCGAGTCGAACGCGTCCCCACGCCGCGCCGGACAAGCCTTCCGCACCCGCCGCAAAGGCCGCCCGACGTAAACGCCCGCTGTTGGTTTTTCTCACGGTATTGAGCTTCAGCACTATCTTCTTCGCCGCGTTTACGACATTCGTGCCGCGCGGCGCGCGCCCCGCGCCCGAACGGACGCCGCCGGCCGAAGCAACCGAAGCCCCGACCTCCGACAAGGGGCAGCCGCGCGAAAGCGGCGCGCGCAACGCCGCGGGCCAGCCGGCGCGCGGCAAGGAGAAGGCGGGCCGGCAGGCCGCCGCGGAAACGACGCCCGGCGGCGAGCAAGGCTCCGCGCCGAACGTGCAACCGCTGCGACCGATGCCGACGGTGACGGTTAAAATTGATTCGTTGACCGGGCTGCTCGCGACGCAGGACTGCCCGAACGTCAGCACGATGACTTACCCCGCGGGCAACGAGCCGCGCCAGTATTGCACCGCGCACCACAGGACGAAGGTGCAGCCGGAGCCCGCGCGCCCGGACGGCTCGCGCTTGCAATCTATCGGGAACGGCGTAGCCAAGCCCTTCAAGTGGCTCGCGGGCGGCGGGAAGTAAAAAGCGGCGTTGAGTCGAATGCGACCCTGCGCCGGGAGCGCGGGCATCCCTGCCCGCCAAAGCGTGCCAGAGCACGCTTAGCCGTGATGCGTCATGTCTCGACGCTGAGATTTAAAGGTTGACGGCCTTCGCGCTGACGCGCTCATGGCGGGCAGGGATGCCCGCGCTCCCGGCTTAAGCTACTTAGAAATCGAAACTCGCCTGCCCCTCCGACGCCGGGCGCGCATCGCCGTCAGACTCCGAGGTCGGATTTCTCTCGCCGCGCCGGAGCGCGTTGACGAGGAGGTGCGCGCGGCGCGTCGGCTCGGGCTGGCGGTAGCCGCCGTCGCAGCGCAGCGTCAAATCTATCGCGCCCTCCAAGTCAATCAGGTGGCCCGGCGAGACGTAGACGGGCTGCACGCGCCTCTTCGTCCGCAAGGCGGCGCCGACCGTCTCGCCCTTATCAATCATCGGCGACCAGGAGCCGCGCTCCTCGCCCGGCTCCTCGAATTTGCCGACGAGGACGGACTTGGCGCACCCCAACGTCGGCCGCTTGACGATGAGCCCGACGTGGCACGCGATGCCGACGCGCCGCGGGTGCGCGAGCCCCTGCCCGTCGAACATCACGGCGTCCGGCTCGGTCTTCAGACGCGCCCACGCTTCCAGGACGGAAGGCGACTCGCGGAACGAGAGGAGCCCCGGCACGTACGGGAATTTCGTCTCGCCCACGATGCCGACCTCCTCGACCACTTCGAGCGTGGGCAGCCGCAGCACGACGATGCCCGTGTAGATCGTCGGGTCGAACTTGTTGAAGCTGATGTCCGCGCCCGCGATGGTCTCGACCTTCCGCTGCAAAGGCTCGATGCGCACGCGCTCCCGCAGGCGCTTCTGAAGCTCCACCGCCTCGTGCCGCGTCAGAGACCACTCGTGCAACTGTTCAAAATGTGCCATGTTCGCAAACCCCGGTCGCGCCAAAACGAAATCGGCTAACGACGCCTCCATTCTACCCCGGGCCGGCGCCATATTCAGCGCGCCGCCCCACCCGTCCGAAGCCTTCGGACACAACCTTGTCACCGAACACAACTTTCTATACGCTCTCACCGACTCGGCCCGAACGATTCGCCTTCCGCGACCCCATGACGGGGTTTGACCGAATCATTCGGCAAAATAGTGGTTAGCCGGCTCGCCTTCGTAGAAGGGAGTTATCGTGGTGAAGACACGCCGTGGATTGTTCATCTCGATAGCATTCGCATTATCGCTCTCTCATGCTCCTTCATGCCTCGCGCAGGGGAGCCCGACGGAAATCAAGGGCGCCTCAGTCGGGCACACGGGGGGGCAGGAGGAGGTCGTGCGGGTCAAGACGCGCGTCGTCTTCATCGACGCCCTGGTGCGGGATAAGCGGACAGGGTCGCCGGTCAGAGATTTGGGGCGGGATGATTTCCAGGTTCTGGACGACGGCCACCCGCGCGACATCGAGTACTTCAGCGACAACACCGAGCGGCGGCGGCCGCTCGCGTTAGTGCTGGTGGTAGACGCCTGGCCGTCCCCGGAGGGATGGCTGGTGAAGGGCGACGCTATTATGGATCGTTTCGCCGCCGCCCTGAAGGAATTGCCGCCAGGAGACGAGGTCGGGGTGGCGGTGACGATGTTCGGCGAGCCTGATTCCCCCTGTGAGCCTACGACGTTGGGTAAAAATCAGGTCGTGCCGTTACAAGTGTTGCAGGGCCTGACCCGTGACCGAGAGGCGGTCGCGGCGGCGTTGCGTACGGCGCCTCAACTCGCGCGGCAGTTGTATGAAGCGCGGGACGAACAGACCCCGAAGAAGAAACAGATGGTCTACAAGCCTTCGGGGCTGTTGTGTCTGCCGGGGCTGGTCGGCCGGCTGGCCGCCGAACGGCCGACTTCACAGGTCGCGGCTTTGGTCGTCACGGACGACATCAACATCTTTTACGACAGGCAGCGCGCGGAGATGACTGAGGAGGTCGCGCGCGCGGGGGTCATCGTCCACAGCCTGAGTACGAGATTTCATTGGCTGTTTTCCGACGTGGGGGTGATCGGCGACTTGGGCAGACATATCAACCCGGGCCCGGTTGAGAAGGACAGGCAGGCGTACGTGGTGCAAGCCGTGGCCGAGGACACCGGCGGCGAAGTCGTGCGCGTGCGCGCCCCCGACGAGTACCCGGCCGCGTTCGAGAGGATTATGCGCGGGCTCGCGTCGCGCTACAGCCTCGGCTTCGTACTAGGAGAGGGCGAGGCGGACGACGGACGTCTGCATAAGCTGGAAGTAAGAATCAACACCCGCGGCGAGCGCGTTAAAGGGAAGAGGCTGGAAGTCGTCGCGCGCCGAGGTTACTACATGCCGAAGCCGGGTAAAGATTAGTTCCCCGAAAGGTGAGGAAAGCCACCCCGTTGCCACGGCCTTCGCCGCCGCCGGCTAACGACGGCATGTACCCGACCCGCAACAGCGCGGCTCTCAAGTTAAATTAGTGACCTGGGCGGGCGCGGGTGATGTCGGGCGTTCGGCGGCTCGCAGGGGGCAGGGATGCAGCAGGAAGTTACGATAGTCGAGATCGATTGGACGGAGGCGGTCGGCGCTCAGGGGAGCGTCGGTTCGCCGTACCTCTTCGGCTGGCTGCGTGCGGCGTATGTGCAGCCGGGGTTAATCTCCGACGGCCGGGTAGTAGTCCTCGCGCGGAAGAATCAATCGGCAGACTGGGAACAGTACCAGGGGCCTGTGACGCTGCCCGAGGCGGACACCCTCGTGAGCGCGTTGGCCGTCCTGGGCATCCCGGAGCGGGGGCCTCGGGTCGAGATGGTTCTCGATTCGTCCGACACATGGTTTACGAGCAGCGTCCGGATGGTCGTCGGGGAGCAGGCGCAGACCTTCACGATTCAGACGCAGAGTAGCGGGTTCGGGGGCCAGGAGGCGGATGGGCTTCGCGCGGTCTTTCGACGGATACTCGACCTCTCCGGGTACGGACAGCAGCAATCGATGTTTGGTTAGACTTAAAGATGAGCGGGAAGAGTTCAGGGCTCACGCTGTTAATACTGTTGGCGCTGATGAGCGCGGGCGGCTGGCTCGCCCTCGGCGCCTCCGGGGCGCGCCTGCTCGCGGGTTACGCCCTCGTCATCGGTTCCTTCGTCGGGTTCGCGTTCCTCGTGCGGCGGGAGAACGCCCGGCCTTTATCCCAAAGGGAAGCCGATGCGTGGGGCCACGTCCGGGAAGGGAGCAAGAGTAAGTACATCCGCAAGGCCGTCGTGAAAGGGTTGCTGCTGGGCGCGGCCAGCAGTTCGGCGGCAGTCTATAGCCAGAAGAAGGGCGAAGGTTTCGGCGCCTATGACTTCGCGCTATTCGTCGCGCTCACGTTGATCGTGACGTTCGCCATGTACTACCTGGCGGTCAGGATGTGGGATGTGAACGAGAGGAGGAGCAGGAAGCCCTGACCCTCTTCGGAGCCGCGGCATAACCACGGCATGCACCCGGCACCACTTCTTCCTGTCTCTTATGAATCTCGCGTGGAGATGCGGCGTCAGGTTTCGCGCGGTTGCGGCGCGGGAAACTCGACCGTGTCGGCGCGGGTGATGAGGGCGCCTTTGCGCGTGACGGAGTGTGCGCGCCAGTGTGCGTCGTCTCTCTTTGGAAAGTCGAGGCGGTAGTGCGCGCCGCGCGACTCCTCGCGCCAGAGGGCGGAGCGCGCGATGAGGGTCGCGGTCGTGACGAAGTTGCGCGGGCCGGGCAACAGCGGCGCGGAGGCGATCTGCTCGAACTCCGAGAGCGCGCGTGCGAGCCCTTCGCGCGTTCGCAGGATGCCGACGCGCTCCCACATCAGGCGCCGCACGCGCTTGCGCACGGCCGCCGCCGCCGCGCTCACGCGACGCACGTCGGCGCGCGGCGGCGCGGCGACTTCCACAGAACCGTCGCCCGAAGTCGCGCGCGCGCCCTTTAAATCCTCCGCGGCCGCCGCCCCCGCGCGCGCGCCGAAGACCAGACCCTCCAGCAGAGAGTTCGAGGCCAGACGGTTCGCGCCGTGGACGCCCGTGCAGGCCACCTCGCCCGCGGCGTAGAGGCCGGGCAGAGTCGTGCGCCCTTCCAGATCGGTGCGCACGCCGCCCATCACGTAGTGCGCGGCGGGGCTGACGGGGATGGGCTCGCGCGCGAGGTCGAGGCCGTACTCCATGCACGTCCGGTAAATCTTCGGGAAGCGCCGGCGCAGGTGCGCCGCGTCGAAGGCGGTCATGTCGAGGAAGACCGTGCGCGTGGCGGTGCGCCCCATCTCGGCGACGATGGAGCGCGTCACCACGTCGCGCGGCGCCAGCTCGGCCGCCTCGTGGTAGCGCGGCATGAAGCGGCGCCCCGCGGCGTTACGCAGCACGCCGCCCTCGCCGCGCAAAGCCTCCGAGAGCAGGAAGCGCGGCGCGCCCTCGACGTTCAGGGCCGTCGGGTGGAACTGCACGAACTCCATGTCCGAAAGCTCCGCGCCCGCTTCGAAAGCCATCGCCATCCCGTCGCCGGTCGCGACTAAAGGATTCGTCGTGTGCAGGTAGAGCGCGCCCGCGCCGCCGGTCGCCAGCACCACGCCGCGCGCGAGCAGCACGCGCGGCGCGCGCACGAGCGGGTCGAGGTAGCGCACGCCGCCGACGCGCCCTTCGAAGACGACGAGCGACTCGGTCTCGGCGTGCGCGAGGAAGGAGATGTTGCGCTCGCTCCCGGCGCGCGCGAGCAGGGCGCGGACGATCTCGCGCCCCGTCGCGTCGCCCTGCGCGTGCAGGATGCGCGGGCGCGAGTGCGCGGCCTCGCGCGTGAAGAGGAGGCGCCCGCCCTCTCGGTCGAACTCCGTGCCCCACTCGATGAGTTCCTGTATGTAGCGGCGGCCCTCGCCGACCAGGACTTCGACGGCGCGCTCGTCGCAGAGGCCGGCGCCCGCGGCCAGCGTGTCCCCCTCGTGGAGCGAGGTCTCGTCCTCCTCCGACAGCGCCACGGCCACGCCGCCCTGCGCGTACTCCGTGTTCGACTCCTCGCGCCTGTCCTTCGTCAGCACCGTCACGCGCGCGCCGCGGCCGGCCAGCTCGACCGCCGCGCGCAGGCCCGCGATGCCGCTCCCCACCACGATGAAATCCGTCTCGTGCGTCATCTGATTTTTGATTTTAAATTTTTGATTTTAGATTTGCGAGTTGAAAGGGCTGCGGCGTTGCGCGGGCGCGCGGGCGGGCGTTAAAATTCGTGTCGCAGCTTCTTCAAACAGTTCCCCGGATTCATCAGCCGACATCACGGCCGACGCGCGCGCCCCGACTCGCTCGGGCGCGCGCCGCGCGCCGCACACATTCGCGGAGGTCTCAACCATGCTCTGGAAACGTCTGATCACCGCGGCGCTCGTCGCGCTGCTCTTCGCGCCCGCCGCGCCGACGCTCGCGCAGCGGCGCGGGGCGCGGGGCGGCGCGAAGGCGCCGAACACGAAGGCCGCGGCCGCGCCCGTCCTGCCGCCCATCAAGTACACGCAGTTCTTCCTGCCCAACGGGCTGCGCGTCATCTTCCACGAAGACCACTCGACGCCCATCGTCGGCGTCAACCTCTGGTATCACGTCGGCTCGAAGAACGAGACGCCCGGCCGCACGGGCTTCGCGCACCTCTTCGAGCACATGATGTTCCAGGGGTTCAAGGGCTACGACTACGACTACATCCCGGTCATCCAGGAGGTCGGCGGCGCCATCAACGGCTCGACGACGCAGGACAGGACGAACTACTGGGAGCTGCTGCCTTCGAACTTCCTCGAGACCGCCCTCTTCATGGAGGCCGGGCGCATGAAGGGGCTGCTCGACGCGATGACGCAGCAGAAGCTCGACAACCAGCGTGACGTGGTCAAGAACGAGAAGCGCCAGCGCATCGACAACCAGCCCTACGGCCAGACGACCTACAAGATCACCGAGACGATGTACCCCGAGGGGCACCCCTACCACTGGTCGCCCATCGGCTCGATGGAAGACCTGTCGGCCGCCTCGCTCGAAGACGTGAAGGCGTTCTTCCGCCGCTACTACGTGCCGAACAACGCGAGCCTCGCCATCGCCGGCGACTTCGACCCGAAGGAGGCGCGCGCCTGGGTCGAGAAATACTTCGGCCCGATCCCGAAGGGCGAGGAGGTCACGCGCCCGCAGGTCGCCGAGCCCCACCTCGACCGCGAGATACGCGAGCAGATCGACGACCGCGTGCAGTTCCCGCGCCTCTACGTGGTCTGGCACTCGTCGCCCCTCTACTCGAAGGACGAGGCGGCGCTCGACACGCTCACGAGCATCCTCGGCGGCGGCAAGTCCGGCCGCCTCTACCGGGCGCTCCAGTACGGCGACAACCAGATCGCGCAGTCGGTCGCCATTTTCAACAGCACGAGCGAGATCGGCGGCCTCGTCCAGCTCATCGCGCAGCCGCGCCCCGGCCACACGCTCGAAGAGATCGAAAAGATTGTCCAGGCCGAGATCGACAAGATTAAGGAGACGCCGCCGACGCCGGAGGAGATGGAGCGCGTCTACAACGCGCGCGAGGCCAGCTTCATCTACGGCCTGCAAACGGTCGGCAGCTTCGGCGGCAAGGATAACCAGCTCAACGGCTATGCCACGTTCCTGGGCGACCCCGGCTACTTCGAGAAAGACCTCGCGCGCTACCGCGCCGTGACGGCGGCCGACGTGCAGCGCGTCGCGCGCCAGTACCTGACCGACAAGCGCTACGTGCTCTCGGTCGTCCCGCGCCAGGCCGGCCCGACCAGCGCCGCCGGCCCCGCGCCGATGAGCCCGCGCGAAGGCATGCCGACTCCTTCTCAACAGTCGGCCGGCGTCGGCCAGCCGGGCGCGTCCGCGGCGGGTCAGAGCGCGCCGACCGGCACCGCCTCCGGGACTCCGCAGGGCGCGGCCGCGCAGTCGCAGCCCGCGGGCGTCCAGCCGATAACCAAGACCGAGGCGCAGGCCACGCAGCCCGCGGGCGCCGCGCCGCCGCAGACGGCCGCGCCGGGCGGGCAGAGGGCCACGACCGGCCCCGGCCGCAACGTCAACCCGGTGGTGCGCCTGGCCGGACAGCCCGTGAAGCCGAAGGTTGACCGCTCGCTTTTGCCGAAGGAGAAGCCCGACCCGAAGCTGACGCTGCCCGCCGTGCAGCGGCGCAAGCTCTCGAACGGCCTTGAGGTGCTCGTCGTCGAGCACCACGAGCTGCCCGTCGTGAGCATGAACCTCGTGATGAAGATGGGCGCGGCCGGCGACCCCGCGGGCAAGGCCGGGCTCGCCAGCCTCGCGGCCGACATGCTCGACGAGGGGACGGCCACGCGCGACGCGCTCCAAATCTCCGACCAGCTCGCGCGCATCGGCTCCGGCGTCCAGATCGCCGCCGGCTGGGACTCGACGACGGCCTCTTTGCGCGCGCTCACGCGCCACCTCGACCGCGCCCTCGAAATCTACGCCGACGTGATCACGAACCCGGCCTTCCCCGACAAGGAGCTTCAGCGCCTGCGCGCGCAGAGGCTCGCGGGGCTGCGCGCGCAGCGCGACGACCCGGACAGCGTCGCGGGCCTCGTCTTCCAGACGGCGCTCTACGGGAAGAACCACCCCTACGGCCACCCGCTCTCGGGCGACGAGGCGTCCTTGCGGTCGCTCACGGCCGAGGACGTGCGCAGCTTCTACGAGACCTACTTCCGGCCGAACAACTCGGCGCTCATCGTCGTCGGCGACGTGAAGCCCGACGAGGTCGTGGCGAAGCTGGAGAAGGCGTTCGCCAACTGGAAGAGCGGGCACGTGCCGGCCGTGGACGTGTCGGCCGCGCCCGTCCCGCGCGAGCACTCGACGATCTACCTCGTAGACCGCCCGGGCTCCGTCCAGTCGGTCATCCAGATCGGGCAGGTCGCCGCGCCGCGTTCGAGCCCCGACTACTTCCCGCTCTTCGTCATGAACCGGATACTGGGCGGCGCGTCTTCGGCGCGCATCAACCTCAACCTGCGCGAGGACAAGGGCTACACCTACGGCGCCAGCTCCGCCTTCAACTTCCGGCGCGGCGCGGGCCCGTTCGTGGCCGCGGCGCCCGTGCAAGGCTTCTCGACGAAGGAGTCGGTGTCGGAGTTCATGAAGGAGCTGCGCGGCATCCGCGGCGAGATTCCGGTCACGCAGGCGGAGTTGGACGCGGCGAAGCAGTCCATCGTCCGCGGCTTCCCGCGCAACTTCGAGACGCCCGACCAGATCGCCAGCAACCTCGAGCTGGTCGTGACCTACGACCTGCCCGACACCTACTTCAACAGCTACATCGAGCGCGTGCAGGCCGTGACTTTGGAGGACGTGAACCGCGTCGCCAACCGCTACCTCCAGCCCGACCGCATGGCCGTCGTCATCGTCGGCGACCGCTCGAAGATCGAGCAGGGCCTGCGCTCGCTCGACGGCCTCGGCGAGCGCATCTCCCTCGTCGATAACGAAGGGCGCCCCGCCGCGCAGGGCGGCGCGGGCGGCGGGATGCAGCAGAAGGACTGACGGGGAGAAGGGGAGACGGGGAGACGGGGAGATAGACAAGCGGTCTTATCTCCCCGTCACCCCGTCTCCCCTTCTCCCCGTCTCCCCTTCCTCCCGTCCCCGTTACTTCCTGCTCTTGTAAATCTTCTTCATGTCGCGGTGGATGCGCTTGACGCGGGCCTTCTCGTCCTGCGCCTTGCGCTGATCGACGAGGGTGGCGGCGTGGCGCATCTCGGCCTGCATCTTGCGGTAATTCTGGTAGCGCCCGGGGTCGAGCGCGCCCGCGTCCAGCGCCTCGCGCACGGCGCAGCCGGGCTCGCCCTCGTGGCGGCAGTCGGTGAAGCGGCAAAGGGCCGCGACCTCCTCGATCTCCTCGAAGGTCTCGCGCAAACCCTTCTCGCTGACGAGCAGTTGCAGCTCGCGCATCCCCGGCGTGTCGAGGACGAGGCCGCCGCCGGGCAGCACGAACAGCTCGCGGTGCGTCGTCGTGTGCCGGCCGCGCGCGTCCGAGAGGCGCACCTCCTGCGTCCTTTGCACCTCGGCGCCCAGCAGGCGGTTCGTGATGGTGGACTTGCCCGTGCCCGAAGAGCCCATCAGCGCGACCGTGCGCCCGCGCCCGACGTAAGGGAGCAGTTGTTCGACGCCGACGCCGCGCTTCGCGCTCAGCGCGAGCACGGGCACGCCGGGCGCGACGCGCTCGATCTCAAGCCTCCGCCCCTCGACCTCTTCGAGCAAGTCGGCCTTGTTGAGGACGACGACCGGCTCGGCGCCGCTCTCCCAGGCCATGATGAGGTAGCGCTCGACGCGGCGCGGGTTGTAGTCGTCGTCGAGCCCCGTGACGAGGAAGACCGTGTCCACGTTGGCCGCGACGATCTGCTCCAACGTCTCGCTGCCCGCGGCGCGGCGCGAGAACTTCGAGCGGCGCGGCAGTATCTCGTGAATCTTCGCCTTGCCCTCGCCGGCCACGCGCCGGAAGGCGACCCAGTCGCCGACGGCCGGCAGGTCTTCCGCGCCCCGCGCGTGGAAGCGCAGTCTGCCGGTCGTCTCCGCCTGCAACTCGCCCGCCGCCGTGTAGAGCAACAGCGCGCGGTTGTGCTGCAAGAAGACGCGCCCCGCCTCGAACCCTTCGGACTCGAACGGCGCGAAGGCCGCGGCGAAAGATTCGTCCCAGCCGTACGTCTCCAGGTTGTGTCTCTCTTCCACGGAAGGGATTCGACTACTTTCTTCTCGCGCCCGGCTGCGGTGTCGGTTTAGCCTCGACCTTCGGCCCCGCGTAGCGGTAGTGGCCCGTGATCTTCCAGTTGAAAAGCACGTCCTCCAACTTCGGCCCGGCGCCGATGTTGTGGACGATCTGCAAACGGCTCGCGTCCGCGTCCGAGGGGACGGCCACGACGACGCCGATGTGCGTGAGCCCTCCGCCCAAGTCCCAGGTCACCACGTCGCCGGGCTTGTAGTCGCGCGCGTCGTCCGTGACCGGCTGCGCGGCGCCCTGCCGCTCGAAGAAGGCCATCAGGTTCGGCACGCGCCGGTGGTCGATGTTCGTGTCCGGCTTCTTCAACCCCGACTTGTGCGGGTAGAGCGCGAAGTTGTCGGCCATGTCTTCGTGCACGAGCTTCTGCAAGTCAACGCCGACGGCGCGGTAGGAGCGGATGACTTCGTCGGTGCAGACGCCGACCTCGGCGGGCACGTCGCCGCCCGGGTAGTCGATGACGAAGTACGTCGGGTCGTAACGCACCGCGTGGCCCGTGCGCTCGACGGCCGCGTCGGAGAGGCGGTCGAGGAACGCCGAGCCGCTCGAAGGCTTGGGCCGCGCGTCGGGGTGTCCGGCGGCCTGTTGCGTCGCGGCCTGCGCCGCGCCCGCGCGCGCGTCGCCGCGCGAGGCCGCACAGCCGAAGGCCAGGGCCGCGGCCAAAAGAAGAATGCACGGAAGCACAAACCGCTCTCTCATCTTCCATTCTCCCACGCGCTATTTCACCAGGAGGGGCGCTTGAGGTAGATCATGTCCTGCACGGCCTCGGGCTGCGCCTGCGGGTGCGTGACGACCGAGACCAGCTCCCAGCCGTCGCGCCCCGCCTCGCGCAGGTAGTCCCAGACGTTCTGGCACGCCGCCAGCGACGCGGTCGTGTCCGCGCTCATCGGCGCCGTGCCCTGCCACACGCCGTTGGCAAAGGTCACGCGGCCGTACTGCACGGAACAGACCTGGTATTCGTAGCTCTGCATCGTCAATCCCTCCGCGCCGCGGCGGCATCTAAACCCCGCGAGGCTTTACGCCGGGGCGCACCGCGCGGGTTCCGCACCCGGCGCGAATTTTTATAGCCTATTCCGGCGCGTCCCGCACGCCCGCGCGCCGTGTGCGTGTCGCCGGGACGTTGTAGAATTGGTTGAAGCGATGACGGACAAGACGCATCTGACGGGTCTGACGAAGGCGGAGCTTGAGCGCTTCGTCGAAAGCCTGGGCGAGCCCGCGTACCGCGGCCGCCAGCTCTTCGGCGCGTTGCAGCGCCGGCGCCTGCGCTCGTTCGAAGAGATGTCCGACCTGCCGAAGTCCTTCAGGACGAAATTGGATGGGGTGGCGACTGCCTCGACGCTCACGGTCGAATCACGTTATATCGCGCAGGACGGGACGCGGCGGTATTTGATGAAGACGCACGACGGGCTGCCGGTCGAGACCGTCTTCATCCCGGAGGAGCGGCGCGACACCATCTGCTTCTCTTCGCAGTCGGGCTGCCCGCTCCAGTGCGACTTCTGCCTGACGGCGAAGCTCGGGCTGCTGCGCACGCTCACGGCGGGCGAGATGGTCGAGCAGATCGTCGTCGCCTTGAACGACGCGTACGGCGTGGGCGCGAAGACGCCGCGCGGCACCAACCTCGTCGCGATGGGCGCGGGCGAGCCCTTCCTCGCCTTCGACCCCTTGATGAAGGCGCTCGGCGTGATGGCGGACACCGAAGGACTCTTCATCGTGCCGAACCGCGTGACCGTCTCGACCGCGGGCGTCGTGCCGAAGATCAGGGAGCTGGCGCGCGCGCCCGAGCGCCCGCACCTCGCCATCTCCCTGGCCGCGCCGACCGACGAGCTGCGCGACCGTCTGATGCCCATCAACAAGCGCTGGCCGCTCGCGGAGCTGCTCGCCGCGTGCAAGGAGTTCGAGGAGTCTCTGCGGCCGGGCGAGCGCTTCACCTTCGAGTACGTCCTGCTCGACGGCGTCAACGACTCGGACGCGCACGCGCGGCAGCTGGCGAACCTGCTCAACCGCCACCAGCTCCGCGCGAAGGTGAATCTCATCCCGCACAACCCGGCCGAGGAGCTGCCCTACAAGCCCTCGCCGCCCGAGCGCGTCGGGGCGTTCAAGGCCATTCTCGAATCGAAGGGCGTCCGCGCGTACGTGCGGCGGCCACGGGGCCGCGACATCTACGCCGCCTGCGGCCAGCTCGCCGCGCGCCGCGTGAACGCGCCGCCGCCGCCCGCGCTCTACCAGCTCTCCTGAAGCTCGACCCGACCCAGATAAGCAGAGAGTTCAACAGGCATGAAAAGAGACCCCGTCATCCGACTCGCCCTCGCGCTCGTCTTGACCGCGTCCGCGCTCGCGCCGTCGAGCCCGGCCGCGGCGCGCTTGAACACTTCGGTCGAAGCCGCGGCGCCCGAGCCGCAGTCGAGCAACATCGGCGTCAACGGCTTCTTCTCCGTAGACCCCGCGCAGCAGGGCAGCACCTTCCAGGCGGCCGTCGTGTTGGACATCCCCGGCGGCCTCCACGTCAACGCGAACAAACCGCTCGGTAAGTATTCGATTCCCACGGTCGTCCGCGTGGACGCGCCGCGCGGCTTCCGCGTCACGCCCGTCACCTACCCGCGCGGGAGCGTGCGCACGTTCAGCTTCGGCGGCGCCGACGCCACGCGCGTCGCGGTCTACGAGGGGCGCGCCATCTTTCGCTTCAACGTGAGCGTGCCGGCGAACCACCCGCTCGGGGTCGAGACGGTGCGCGTCAGCGTCCGCTTCCAGAGCTGCACCGACGAGGTCTGCTACCCGCCCGCGACGCGCGACCTCGCGCTCCGCATCGCGGTCGTAGACGGCAACACGCCCTCGAACCGCGTCAACGGCCAACTCTTCGGCGGGGGTGGCGGACGGAAAAGACGCTAAGGTCTCATCCCGATGACGGACATGAGCCTGCCGGTGCGGCCGTAGAGCTTGCGGTCTTGTCGGTAGGAGAAGAAGAGGTCGGGGCGGCACATCGTGCAGAGGGGGAGCGCGTGGACGCGTTCCGGGTTGACGCCCGCTTCGAGGAGCTGCCGGCGGTTCGCCTCGTGAAGATCGACGAGTGCGTGTCCGTCGCGCGTCTGTTTGAAGAGCGAGTCGGCGTCTTTGAACTTCGCGCGGAAGGGTTCGAACACGTCGGCGCCGACCTCGTAGCAACAGCCGAGCGCGGCCGGGCCGAGGGCGGCGCGCACGTCCCGCGGGTCTGTGCCGAACTCCTCACTCATGCGGGCGAGCGCGCGCCTGACGATCTCGGCGAGCGTGCCGCGCCAGCCGGCGTGGACGGCGGCGCAGGCGCCCGACTTCGCATCACCGATGATGACGGGCACGCAGTCGGCCGTCTTGACGCCGAGCAGCACGCCCTTCAGGTTCGTCGCGAGCGCGTCGCAGCGCTCGTCTTCGGGGCGCGGGTCTTGCGGGTCGCGCACGACGAGCACGTCGGCGCTGTGCACCTGCCAGCAGACGGCGAGCGCCCACTCCCCGCCGAGCGCGCTGACGAAGCGGCGGCGGTTCTCGCGGATGTTCTCCGCGGAGTCCTGGTCGAAGCCCGCGAGGTTGAGCGAGGCTTCGGGGAAGGCACTGACGCCGCCGCCGCGCGTCGAGAAGGCGTTGGCGAACCCTTCGCGCTCTAAAGGCGCGCACGCGACCGCGCGCACGCCCTCGTCGCCAACGAGCCAGCGGAAGCCGGCGCTCTCTATTTCGGTCTCAGCCGTGATCGTCTCCATCGGGATAGACATTATCGAAATCCGCCGCGTGCGTGAAGTGCTGGCGCGCACGCCGCGCTTCCGCCAGCGCGTCTTCACCGAGGAGGAGCGCGCCTACTGCGACGCGCGCGGGGCGAACGCGGTGCAGCACTACGCCGCGCGCTTCGCCGCCAAGGAGGCGGCCTTCAAGGCGCTCCGCACGGGCTGGCGCGACGGCCTCGCGTGGCACCACGTCGAGGTCGTCTCCGACGAGCTGGGCGCGCCGCTCCTCCAACTCTCCGGCCACGCCCGCGACCTCTTCGAAGGGCTCGGCGCCACGCACGCGCACCTCTCCCTCTCACACACCTCTGAGCACGCCGTCGCGCAAGTCATCTTCGAAAGGCGTTGAAGGGACGCCGCCCCGCGGCTGTATTTTGCAGGCGGGCAGAACGGTTCCGCCGCCCGGCAGATACCGATTGCCGCCCGGCAACTACCATCTGCCGGCGGGCAAACAGGACTTGCCGGTCGGCAGACGGCAGTTGCCGGCGGGCAAACGCCGTCTGCCGGGCGGCAACTGCCGTCTGCCGGGCGGCAACTGCCGTCTGCCGGCGGGCAAACGCCATCTGCCGACCGGCAACTGTCATCTGCCCGCCGGCAACTGTCATCTGCCGGCGGGCAGATGCCGTCTGCCGGCGGGCAAATGGCATCTGCCCGCCGGCAAATTGGTTCCGCCGGGCTCGCGGTGGGCGCCGCGAGACGCGGAACGGCCGAAAATCCCTGAATTATTGCTCTTGCCAGTTGTCGGAGCCCCCGGGCGGGGCGCTCAGGTCGCTGGTGAGGCGGCGGCGGCCGTCGCGGCCGACCTCGACGTGCGTGGCGCGCGTCCCCTCCTTGACGGCGGGCGGATAAGCCTCCGAAGTGGCAGACGTGCGCAGGGCCGCGGGCTGCGCGTAGGAGGTGCGCGGCGGCGCGTCGTAGGCGGCGACCGTCGGCGCCTCGACCTGCACGGTCGGTGTCAGGCCGGAGGGGCTCGAAGAGGCAGCCAGCGCCGAAAGACCCCACGGGTCGCCGTGTAAAGAGCACTCGTGGTCGGGGACGAAGGCGGGCGCGAGCGCGACGCGTTCGCGCTGCGGGCAGGAGGGCGAGGCGATGAGCCCCGTCTCCGGGTCGATGTCCACGAACGTGACCGACGCGGGGCGCGCGAACTCCGCGCCGCCCAGCTCCGGCCGCAGCTCGACGGCGCGCTTCACGAACTCCGTCCACGCGGGCAGCGCCGCGTCCGCGCCCGTCAAGTCCAACTCGCCGCCGTCGTCGAAGCCGACCCACACGACGCAGACGAGGTTCGGCGTGTAGCCCGCGAACCAGCCGTCGCGCGAAGTGCCGGTCTTGCCCGCCACGGCCGTCCCCTTGAAGGCGCCGCGCGCCGCCCGCGCCGTCCCGTGGTCGATGACGGCCGAGAGCATGTCGGTCAGCATGTAGGCGGTCGCGGGCTTCAAGACCTGCTCGCCCGTGACCGTCTCTTCTTCAAACTTCGAGCCGGCGCCGCCCTCGACGCGCAGGAGCGGGGCGGGCCTGACGACCCGCCCGCCGCCCGAGAGCGCCGTGTAGGCGGTCGCCACTTCGAGCGGCGTCGCCTCGGTCGTGCCGAGCGCGAGCGCGGGGTAGGGCTTCGGCCGCGGCAGGCCCAAACGGTCGGCGAGCGCCGCGACGCGCGTCAGCCCCGCGCGCAACGCCACGTCCACCGTCACGACGTTGAGCGAGCGGACGAGCCCCGTCCTCAAAGTCACGTCGCGCATCGAGAAGCCGCCGCCGTAGTTCGCCGGCCGGTAGCGCGCGCCCACGTCGTAGACGAACTCGCGCGGCGCGTCCGTCGAGAGCGTGAGCGGCGAGATGCCCGACTCCAACGCCGCCGCGTAGACGACCGGCTTGAAGACCGAGCCCGGCTGCCGGCGCGCGTCGGTCGCGCGGTTCAACTGCGACTCGGCGTAGGAGGTGCCGCCGACCATCGCGAGGACGTGCCCCGTCTTCGGGTCGAGCGCGACGAGTGAAGCCTGCGGCCTGCGCTTGCCCTTAAAAACTTTTTCGAGCCGCTCGACCTGCCGGCCGACGGCCTCCTCCGCGACGCGCTGCAAGTCGAGGTCGAGCGTCGTGTAGACGCGGAGGTTCTGCCCCGCCTCTTCCGGGGCGTCGGCGAGGCGCGACTCGACCTCGCGGCCGACGTAGTCGATGAAGTAAGGCGCGGTCGCGTCGGCGCGTTCGAGCGGCGCGACCGCGACCGGCTCTTCGGCGGCCGCGCGCGCCTGCTCCTGCGTGATCGCGCCGTCGCGCAGCATCCCCGCGAGCACGACGTTGCGGCGCGCGCGCGCCTGCTCGGGGTGGCGGTCGGGCGCGTAGCGGCCCGGACTCTGAATCATGCCGGCGATGGTCGCCGACTCCGCGAGCGAGAGGTCTTTCAAATCCTTCCCGAAGAAGACGCGCGCCGCCTGCCGCACGCCGCGCACCGCGATGGAGCCGCGCCGGCCGAGATATATCTCGTTGCAGTAGAGCGCGAAGATGTCCCGCTTCCCGATCCGGTTCTCGATGACCGCGGCGAGCGCGGCCTCGCGGAACTTGCGTTGGAGCGTGCGCTCGGGCGTCAGGTACGTGTTCTTGACGAGCTGCTGCGTGATGGTCGAGCCGCCCTGCTTCAGCTCCTGCGCGTCGTCGCCCCAACTGAAGGCCGCCCGCGCAACGCCCCAGAGGTCAACCGCCCCGTGCTCGAAGAAGCGTCGGTCTTCGATGGAGAGCACCGCGCGCCGGAGCTGTTCGGGAACCTCTTCGAAGGTGAGCGCGGCGCGGTCGGAGGTCTTCTCTAACGCGTCCACGGTGAGCGCCTCGGGCGCGAGCGTGTAGGAGTCGAGCAGCGCGCCGTCGCCCGTGAGTTTCGAGACGCGCCCGCGGCGGTCGAACTCGACCCGGACGACCGACGCGCCCGAAGCATCGGCCAGGCCCGGCGCGTCCGAAGGGAAGATTTCGACCGCCTCACTTTCAACCTTAAAACTTCCGTTCCAGACGCGGCTCGCCTCGCCCTCGACGTAGCCGGCGCGGCGCAGGACTTCCGCCAGCCGCTCGGCCGTCATGCTCTGCCCCTCGCGCAGCGTGCGCGGCGCGGCGTAGATGCCGGCCCGGCTCGTCAGGTAGCCCGAGGCCAGGCGCGCGTCAACGACTTTCGAGTAGTGCGAGTAGAGGTACGCGAAGGCGGCCGCGGTGGCGACGACCGCGGCGACAATCAAAGCGCCGAGGACGCGGAGCGCGCGCCTGAGAGTGAAGACGCGCCTGACGCTCCCGTCCCGGTAGAACGTCGCGCGTCGGCGCGTCGGACGGCGCGCGTCCGTCGTGTGCAGCTCGGCGCCCGCCGCCTGAAGAGTTGTCGCCATTCGTCCCTCCGGCCTGCGGGTACACGTGTGCCCGAGGCTGCCCGTTTAGACTCCCTCAGCTTTGCCGGAAGTAAACGACTAATCAACGCGGATTTCTCGTCTGCGGGAGGCGGGGAGAGTTTCCGTGAGCCTCCGCTAACTTGCCCTCGCTCAGCCGAACATCAAAGAGAACGCCGCCGTCGAGACGGCCAGCGTCACCAGCACCATGATGACGGCCAGGAGTTTCATGAACTCGTCGGCTATCTCCCTCATCTCCTTCGTCCCCCTTGTGCTTGCTGCCACCGCTCACGGCCGTCTCTGCAACGACCATGCCGACGGGCACGACGCGCCGCGCGCGTGCGTAAGCCTTCGTTCTTTAACGACTTAATTTTTTACGTCGCGCGCACGCACAACACGCTCGGCCGCTTTCAGTACGAAGCGGCGGGGACGACGGTCTGCTTTCGCGTTTTGAAATGAGGCAGGAGGGTTCGGGGTCGGATTTAGTCTTTCGTGACCTGGCGGCCGCGGCCGAAGTTGAACCAGCCGTGGCTCCCTTCCGCCTGCGGTTCGAGCAGCTCCTTGATGGCGGGAAGGGCGGCGCGCGCGGCCTCGACGCCGGCGTCGATGAACTCGGCGGCGCGCGCGAGCTCGTCCCAGCGCAGATGCCCGACCGGAGGGCTGAGGGTCACGTCGGCGAGCTGCCGCTGGTGCTCGACGGCGACGCGCTGCACGACGAGCATCGACTGCAAGAGCACGCCGATGACGGAGGCCGGCGGCCCCATGAACTTCGCGCCCTCGTGGTTCACGTCCACGGCCACGACCACCTCGGCGCCGAGCGCGCGCGCGACCGAGACGGGCAGGTTGGCGACGAGCCCGCCGTCCACGAGCTGCCGCCCCTCGGAGTCCGTCACGGGGACGTACCAGCCGGGGATGGCGCAGCTCGCGCGGATGGCGAAGCCGAGGTCGCCCTCGTCGCGCATGACGACGCGCGCGCCCGTCTGCAAGTCCGTGGCGACCGCGGCGAAGGGGACGGGCAGCTCCTCGAAGCGCGTGACGGGGAAGCGCGCGCGCACGTACTCTTCGAGCGACGCGTTCGACTGTACGCCGAGCCTGGAGAGCGTCATCCGCCCGAGGTCGCGCCAGCGCAGCGTGCGCCCGACCTTCTCAATCTCTTCGATGGGCATCCCCGCCGCGAGCGCCCCGCCGACGAGCGCGCCCGCCGAAGTGCCCGCCACGCAGTCCACCCGGATGCCCTGCTCGGCGAAGACCTTCAACACGCCGACGTGCGCCAGCCCGCGCGCCGCCCCGCCCGAGAGCGCGAGCCCGAGCCGCGGCCGCCTGCCCTTCCTGTCCGACCTGCTCCGCATAAAGGTGTTAGGGACGGGCGTCTCGGCAGATCATCGACGCCCGTCGTCTGTTAAGAACGCGCGGGGAGGGGCGCGGGTTTCCTCGTGAGACTTCAGCGCGTGCGCGGCCGCGCACCGCGCGCGGGCGGGACGGGGCCGCGCCCTGCACCGCCCGCGCCCTCGGGCTTCTGCACGCCGTCGCCGAGCGACTCGTCGAGGACGGTGATCTGCGCGGCGGCGCGCGCCTCTTCGAGGAAGTCGTCGGTGTCGGACTCGATCTTGCGCTCGACCAGCTCGGACTGGATCGCGTCGTAGACGGCTTTCAGCTCGGGGACGACGACGCCCGGCCGCGTCCGCCGGTGGCGCGGGACGTACACGTCCTTGTAATAAGCCTCGACCTCCTGCGGCGTGACGACCGTGAAGGAGCGGAAGCGGAAGTCGAGGTACTTCTCCATGTCGATGCGCTCGTGGATGATCTCGCGCAGATGCTCGGCCGTGAGGCCGACGCGCTCCAGGCGGCGCTGGAACTCCGCCTGCGAGGGGAAGAGTTTGATGAGGTCGGTCTCGGCCTTGCTGATCTCCTCCTCGGTGGCGTGGACGTGGGGCAGCTTGTCGGCCTCCTGCACGACGAGCCGCTGGTCGATGAGGAGTTCGAGCGCGCGCTTCAGGTCTGCCTGGCGCGGGGTGTCGATGGGCACATTCGGCTGGAGCGCGAGCTGCCACAGGAGGTCTGAGTAGGTGATCACCTCGGCGTCGTTGACGACCGCCACCATCCGGTCAACGACCTCCTGCCCCCGGGCAGGGGCAGGTGCAAGGCAGAAGGCACAAGGCACAAGACACAACGCAAAAGTGAAGCGGCGAAGAGAAATTAAATAAAGGTTCTGCGCGCGGAGCGCGTCCGACCTTTTGACCTTCGCCTTGTGCCTTGTGCCTTGTGCCTTCATGTTTTCACTCAGAACGTCTGGCCGAACCGGAAGTGTATCTGGTTGTTCCTCAGGCGGTGGAGGGCGGTGGCGCCGCCGAACTGCGGGACGACGAACTCGGGCGGGTTGAGCAGGTAGGCCCAGTCCGCGCCGATGGAGCCGAGCGGCGTCTTGAGCCGCAGGCCGAGTCCCACGGTGTGCGTCCACTTCTGGCACGAGTTCGGGTCGCGCCCCGCCTCGCAGCGCCCCGGGTGGAAGAGGTCGCTCGCGCGGTCGAAGACGTTGCCGCCGTCGTAGAAGGGCACGGCCTGGATGTTGCGCGTCAGGGCCACCCGCGCTTCGAGGTTGACGACCGCCATCGCGTTCCCGCCGATGGGGACGGTGAAGGGGTTGACCGTGACGACCTTGCCCTGGCTGTCGCGGAACGTCCCGCACGGCGGGAGGAACTCGGGCGGCGGGTTCGTGTTCGGCACCGGGCCGGGCTGCGGCCCGAACGTGCAGAAGGGCGCGACGACGCGCGGCCCCGCCTCCTCAAAACTGAACCCCCTCAGAGAGGTCGCGCCGCCCGAGAAGAAGCGCTCGCTGATGGGCAGGCGCCGGTCGGGGTCGTCAATCACGCCGTTGCCGTTGCGGTCTGAGGGGTTGAAGATGCTGGCGACGCCGAGCTGCACGCTCGCGGCGAGCACCGTGTCGCGCAGGCGGCCCAGGGCCTTGTAGCGGCGGTAGGCGAGATTCAACTTGCCGAACGAGATGTTGCCGCCGAGCTGCTTCGCCGCGAGCGCGTAGTCCACGGTCAGGAAGTCGCCGCGCGTCGGGTCGAACTGGCGGTCGCGCGTGTCGCGCGCGAGCGAGGCGCCGAAGCGCGAGAGGCGCACGCTCTGGTCGGGGCGCAGCGCCGGCGCCATCAGAAGGCTCTCGATGTTGAAGAGGCGCACGTCCTCGTAGTTGTAGCGCAGGAAGAGCGTCGTGCGCTTGCGCTGCGCGCCCGCGGGCGTCAGCTCGTATTCGAGGTCGCGGCTCGTCTCGGCGTTGAACGTGAAGCGGTTGATGGACGGCCCGGCCACCTTGTTGCCGAACTCGTCGATGAGGTTCCCGTCCTCGTCGAAGCGCTGGACGATGCCGTTGGTGCCCTGGTCGATGGCCGAGCGGAAGAAGCGCGTGACGCTCGTGTCGCGCTGGTACTGCACCGAGAGCGTGAGCGGCGCGAAGCTCTTCCCGCCGTAGCGGCGGAAGCGCGGGTCGAAATATTCGAACCGCGCGAGCTGCTGCTGCTTGCTGAACCGCGTGCGGACGGCGCCCTGCTTGAGTCGGCCGAAGAGGTTCGAGTTGCGCAGCTCGAAGCCGCCGAGGGCGCCCGTGTCGGTCGAGAAGCCGACGATGTACTCGGTCGTGATGCTCTTGCGCTCCTGCACGTCGATGATCACGTCGCGGCGCTTGAAGCCGCCGGGGGCGTCGGGCGCGGGCTCGGTGCGGATGAGCACCTGCTGGAACGCCTCGGCCGTGTTGAGCAGGGCGCGCTCGCTCTCGGCCAGCTCGTCGCCGCGCAGCACCTCCCCCTCGCGCAGGGGGATCGCTTCGAGCACCGCCTCCTTCTTCGTCCGCACCAGGCCGTTGACGTAGATGTGGTTGATGTAGAACTTGTCCGACTCGCTGACCTGGTAGACGAGCCGCACGCGCTCGTCGCCGTTCGGCGCCGCGGGCAGCTCGTCCAGGGAGACCTGCACGTCGGCCTCGACGTAGCCGTGGCGGACGTAGTAGGAGCGCATCCGCTCGCCGTCCGCGCGCGCGGCCGTGCGCGAGTAGGGGCCGCCCGTCACGAGGCACCCCTCGTCGGGCGCGGCCCCGGTCAGCGGCGGCCCGGTCGGCGCCGGCTCGGTCGCCGAGACGCCCGCGGCGCAGCGCGCGTCGCGCAGTTGGGCGGCGGTGTAAATCTGGTTGCCGCGCACCTCGATGTCGGCGACGCGCGTGAGCGCGCCTTCGGTGACGGCGAAGGTGATGATGAGGTTGTCGCTCTCCAGGGTGATGCCCTGGCGGACGGAGACCTGCGCGTCGCGGTAGCCCAGGTCGCGGATGCGCGCCTCGATGAGGCGGCTGTCGTGCTCCAGCGCGTCCTCGCTCGTGTAGCCGCGCCCGTACCCGAGGAGCGGGATGATGCCGAGCACGTTGGCCGTCTGCGTGCGGAGGTCGGCGTCCACGTCCTGGATGGAGAGCTTGTCGGTGCCCTCGATGCGCATCTCGGTGAGCTTGAAGCGGCGGCCGCGCTCGACCTGGTAGGTGATCGAGACGTTGCTGTTCGCCAGCTCGTCGGGGTTCAAAAGCTCGCAGGGGTTGAACTCGGCGCCGAGCGTGTCGGGCGGCGGCGCGAGCGGCGGCGTGACGGCGCAGACGGCCGTCACCTCGTTGAAGAAGTACCCTTCGGACTGGAGGCGGTTGCGGATGCGGCGCTCGCCCTCGACGATGGCCGAGTAGTCGATGGTGCCCTCGCGCTCGACCGGGAGCAGCTCGCGCCGGCGCTTCTCGCTCAGCTCGTAGCCCGTGACGTTGACCGAGACCTTCGGCCCGACGCTCCCCTTGAGCGTGACGGCGATGCGGTTGTTGGCGGAGTCGAGCCGTATCTCGGGCTCGTCGAAGCGCGGGGCGAGGTGGCCGGTGTCGAGGACGGCGCGGCGGACGCGCGCCACGTCCGCGCCGAGCGCGGCCTGCGTGAAGTGCGCGCCGGGTTGCAGCTTCAGCCCGCGCTGGGCCTCGGCGAGCGGCGCGCCGTCGAAGCCCTTCACGTCCACCTGGAAAGACTCGACCGTGGTGGGCGCGCCGGGCAGCACTTTGAAGACGACCGTCGAGCGCGTGCGCGTGGCGTCGAGGCGCGTGTCGTACGTGACCTCGGCGCGGTAGAAGCCGCGGTCGCGCAGGTACGCCTGGATGGCGTCGGCGTTCTCGCGCAGCGCGGCGTCGTTCAGGCGCTTGCCCGGCTCAAGCAGGGTGACGCGCGAGCGCAGCTCGTCCTCGGTAATCTCCGCGCCGGAGTCGGCGCCGATTTCGAACTCCACCCGCTCGACCGAGACGCGCGGCCGCAGCAGGAAGCGCAGGGCGACGCGGGGCCGCCCGTCGGCGCCCGTGCCCGCGGCGTCGCGCGCCTCGACGCGCACGTCGGCGACGCGCCCCGAGTCGAAGAGCGCCTGCAAGGACTCGCGCACGAGCACGGCCGAGAAGGCGGCGCCCGCCGCGACGCGCAGCCGCGCGCGCAGCTCGCCCAGCGCGGCCTCGTCGAGCGACGCCCCCTCCACGTCGAGCGTCACGCTCTCGACCGTCCGCCCCTCGTACCGGCTCAAATCGGGCGCGAGGCGCGGGGCGTCCCCCGACGCCGCGGCCGCGGGCGCCAGGAGCAGCAGCACGAGTGTTAGAAAGATGACCCGCTGGATAGTCACGATAGCTAACAGTAGGCAGTAGGCAGATGGCAGTAGGCAGTTAAAAGCATTCGGTTGAGCCCCGGAGGGGCGGCACGTTTATAGCCCTGATGTACTAACAGCCCGGAGCCCCGTCAGGGGCGACATGCACATGCCGCTCCTCCGGAGCTTCAACGATTTATTCTCGACGGGGGCTATAAACATGCCGCCCCTCCGGGGCTTTGAACTGCCTACTGCCATCTGCCTACCTTCCTTCAATACCTCTTCCTGAACCGCAGCTCGAAGTTGAAGTTGTTGCTGCGCGTGCGCAGCGTGTCGGTCGCGCCCTGCTGGTACTGCGCGATGAAGGAGAGGCGGTCACTGACGCGGTACTCGACGGCGATGACCTGGTTGGGCTCGCCCGTCACGTTGGTCGAGTAGGTGATGGCGAGGTTGCGGTTCACCTGCCGCCCGACCGTGAGCCGCGCCGTCGGGCTCTGGCCGCCGCGGCCCGCGATGACCGGGTCGAACTCGAAGCGGTTCAGGCCGAACAGCTTGTCGGTCGCCTTCTGCACCGGCGCGTTAATCAGCGTGTCCGTCAAAAGACTCGTCGCCGTCCCGAGCCCCGTCTGGGCGAGCGTCGAAGTCCCCTCCGGCCCGCCCGAGAGCTGCCCCGTCGTGATGAGCGCGATGACGTCCGCCTGCGGCAGCGGCGGGTCGGACGTGGCCGTCGTCGTCAGGCCGCCCGAGAGCGGCCCCGACATCGTCACCGTCACGCGGTAGCCGCGGATGTCCGCCTGCGCCTGGAGGTTGATGACGGGCGGCGCCTCGACCCGCGGCGGCAGATCGACAATCGCGCGCAGGATTTCGTAGCGGTCGTTGCGGAAGGCCACGGTGCCGCGCGTCGCCGTGATGCGCCCCGAGCTGACCGGCGCGTCAATCGGCCCCTGCACGCGCAGGTTGAGCGAGCCGACCATGTCGGCGAGGTTGTTGCGCACGACGAGCGCGTCCTGACCCTGGATGGTCAGGTCAACGGTCGTCGGCCCGAAGGGGCCGGCCCCGCCCCCGACGACCCCGCCCGTGCCCGACGTGATGGGCACCTCGTTGCGGCGGTCAATCAAGTCCGCGAGGTCTATGTCCTCGGTAATCTCGGTGCGGCGCACCTTGACCGTGCCTTGGGCGATGATGCCCTCGGGGCCGCCGCGGATTTCGAGGTCGGCGTCGGCCGTCGTCGGGAGGTCGCCGAGGAAGGCGGGCAGCGTGACGAAGGCGGCGGCCGGCACCGTCACGTTCTCGCCGCGCGCGACGAGGCGGAACTGCGTCGGCTGGAAGCCGGAGATGAGCGCGCCGCCCGTCGCCGAGACGCGCCCGCCGCCGAGCCGCCCCGTCAAAGATTCGAGGTTCGCCTGGTTCGAGTTGAAGCGCACCGTCGCGTTGATCTGCGTCGCCGTCAGACGCTCGTTCTGGAGGAGCAGCGCGAGCGAGGCGTTCTCGACCGAGGCCGTGCCCGTCACCTGCGGCTTCTCGTACGAGCCGCCGACGGCGACGGCGACGCGCGCGACGCCGGAGAGGAACGTGTTACGGCTCGCGCTCGAAAGGAAGCGGAGGTTGAGGTCGCCGTTGACCGTCAGGTTCTCGCGCCCGCCGGGGCCGAGCGCGGCCGTCCCGCCGAAGGTGATGTTCGTCCCCGTGCCCGTGAAGCGCGTCCGCTCGAACGTGACCTCGTTCGGCTTGAAGGTGACGACGAGCGGGTTCTCGGCCCGCAGCTCCACGTCCTGCACCTGCACGGCGAGTTCCGAGAACTCGGCGCGGCCGGAGATGGCGTCGGTGATGGAGGCGTCCGGGTCGTCGCTCAAGAGCGTGCCCGAGGCGCGGATGGTGCCCGTCGCGTGCCCCGTCACGTGCACGTCCGGGTTGTTGAGCAGCGCGGCGAAGAGCGGCGTGAGGTCTGCGCCCGTGAGCGTCGTCTCGGCCTCGACGGGGAAGTTCTCGCCCGCGAGGTCGAGCGTGGCGCGGACGACCTGCGGCTTGCCGAAGAGGCCCGTCGTCAGCTCGGCGACGAACTTCTGGTCGCCCGTCATGTGGCCGACGAGCGTGAGCTGCCCGGCGGGCTGGCCGTTGACGGTCACGTCGCGCCCCTGCGCGTTGACCTCCGCGCGGATCGAGGTCGGCTCGGCCACGTTGCCGGAGAGCGTGGCCGTGAAGTCGGTCTTGCCCGAGAGCGCGGGCAAGTTGCCGCCGAAGAGCGAGGTGAGGAGGTTCAGCTCGACGTTCTTCCCCTCGACGCGGAAGTCCTTCACGGTCGCGGCCGGGAGCCCCTGCGCGCCGGAGGCGATGTCGATGCCGCCCGCGGCCGTGATGCTCCCGTCGCCGAGTTTCACGTTGAAGGTGTCGAGCACGACGCTCGAACCGTTGAAGGTGGCGCGCGCGACGATCTCGTCGTACGGGGTCGCGCCGATGCGACCCGAAGCGACGCGCAGGTCGGCGTTGCCCTGCATCGCGCCGGGGTAGCCCTTCACGCTGATCTTCCCCGAGGCCGGCCCCATCCCCGCGAGGTTGCCGGCGAGGGCGGACGGCCCGCCCTTCTCGTCCGTGGCGAGCGCGGCGACGAGGTTCCCGGCGTTGACGTTCTCAAGCGTCGCGTCGAACTCGATGTTGTTCTCGCCCGCGCGCGGGATGAGTGCCTTGAAGGCCACGCCGCCGCCGCCGGGGTCTGCGAGGCGGCCGTTCTCGATGCGCGTCTCGACGGCGTTCGACGCGATGTCGGCCGAGACGGCGCCGAGGTCGCGCCCCCGCAGGCTGAACGACTGAAGCTCTAACCGGCCGTTCACAATCGGCGCGTCGAGGTCGCCGGTCACGTTGCCGTTGAACCGCAGGTTGCCGGCGAGCCCGACGGCTTTAAGCTTGTCTTCGTACTCGGAGAGCAGTCCCGTGGAGACCGCGACGGTCTGAAGCTCCGCGGCGTCCGTCGAGTTGAGGTTGACGGCGAGGTCGGAGCCGCCCTGGAACGAGAAGCGGCCCGTCGCCGTCAGCTCGGTCGCGCCCGCGCGCAGGTTCGCGCGCTCGATGTTGAAAAGGCCGCGGTCGGCCGTCAGCGCCAACTGCCCCGTCAAAGGCGTGCGCGCCGCGGCGTCCCTGCCCGTCGCGCCCTCGAAGGTCGCGTCCACGCGCCCCGTGGCGAGCTTGAAGTTCGTGCCGGGGAAGGTGAGGTTGACGGTGCCGGTCGCGGCGCCGGTCAGAGGCACGGCGTTCCCCGAAGTGAGCGCGAGCAGGCCGCCCGCGTCCACGTTCTCGAAGGTCGCGCGGACGCTCGAAGCGGCGCGGCCCGAGGTGGCGATGGTCGCGCTCCCGCGGGCGCTGCCGTTGAAGAGGTCTGCGACGAAGTCGTTCAACTGAATCTGGTCGTTCGTGGCGACGACGGCCGCGCGCGCCTTGCCCATGTTCAACTGGCCGAGCACGCCGCCGCCCAAACTCAAGTCCGCGCTCGCGCGGTAGCGCCCGCCCGGCTCGAGCGTGAAACGGGGCCGCGCGAGCCGCACGTTATCGACGCGCCCCTGCTGCGGCTGGGCGCCCTTCGACGCGGGCACCGTGAAGGCGACCGTGCCGACGCCGATGTCGTTCGAAGTGCCCTCGACCCGGCCCGCGGGCGAGACGGCGAGCCGCACGCCCGCGACGTTGAGGCTCCCCGTGCGCGCGCCCGCCGCGTTCAGGCCCGCGACGTTCAGACGCGCCACCGTCGCCGTCACAGAGTTGTCGGGATTGATCGTCGCGTCAACGCCCGCGGCCTGCACGCCGCCGACGGTCGCGCCCTTCGAGACAATCGTCCCGGCGCGCGCCGAGTCGGCCGTGACGTGCAGACGCCCCGCCTCGTCGCGCGCGGCCTTCACGCCCGAGACCTGCCCGCCCGCGACGCGCCCGCCCGCGAAGACGACCGAGTCGGCCGCCGCCGAAGTGGCGCTGCCGCCCGCGACCTCGCCGTCTTTCAACTCCGCCCGCGCGTCCTTCACGAAGAGCCCCATCAAGCTCGTCGAGCCGCTCCGCGCAGAGGCCGCGCGCAGATCGCCCAGCCAGCGGAAGTCGCTCCCCGTCCCCGTCACGCCGCCGACGAGCTGCACGAGGTTCAACTGAAAGTCGCCCGCGGTCAGCAGCTCCGCGACGGCCTTACCCCTCGCCTCGTAAGCGCTCCCCTGCCCCGACGCGCTGGCGTTGACTTGCAGAGCCTTCAGCCGCACGCCGTCGGCCGCGAGCGCGTCCGAGACGACGCTGCCCTCGACCTTGTACTTGTCCCCCTCGCCCTCGACCTTCCCCTCGAAGCGCCCGGCGCCGCGCATCGTCGTCTCGAGCCGCAGCACGTCCGAGGTCTGCGTCAGGTCAACGTCGGCGCGCACGTCCATGTGGTAGCGGAGCGCGCGCCAGTCTTCGAGCGCGCCCGTCAGGTGCGCCTCCGCGACGGGCGACTTGAGGACGAGTTCCTGGATGTCGGCGCGCACCTGATTCGTCCGCGCGCTCAACTTGATGTCGATGGGGTTGACCGTGCGCCCGTTCATCGTGAAGGTCGAGCCGGTCGAGGCGAACTCGACGACGTTCATGCGGCTCTCGGCGGGCGCGTTGGGGTCGTCGGGCTGGACGGTGGCGCTGACGTTGCGGGCCTCGCCCGAGATGTCGTAGCGGCGGTCGTCGTAGTGGACGACGGCGTCGTTGACGGTGACGTGGGCGGTCGAGTAGGCGAAGAGGATGCGCTGGTTCGGCTCGGGCGGCGGAATCTTGAGCCCCGAGAAGTTCGAGCGCCCCTC